>Ga0157364_1002576_pt1 | contig 16997 bp, 15 predicted proteins | sample AttsexASBM2_FD_111476 | JGI IMG/M metagenome (GOLD analysis project Ga0157364, IMG submission 111476) | Fungus gardens microbial communities from leaf cutter ant in Ribeirão Preto, State of São Paulo, Brazil - Atta sexdens ASBM2 | ecosystem: Host-associated > Fungi > Mycelium > Unclassified ... | reverse complement strand
TTTCATCGAAAGTTATTTAACGCAATTGATCTTTTGAACTCGGTATTTAAAAGAAGTTAATAATGTATACAGATAATGTATACATATTTCATCAGCTTTTATACGCTATTCATAAGGTCACAAAGTGCTTTTCGAAATCGCAAGTGAGCCAAGGTTACTCTAACATACTGAATGACACGAAGTTTCGCTCATCATTTACGCAAATCGTACTTGTTTTTGCAATGGGTAAAGACACGCGTTGTAAGATGTCGGCGCTAGGCCACGTCCGTTACTACTGCAAATGCTTAATGGACTTATAATAGATTCAGCGAAAAAGTTCCACTTCTGCCTTAGCAAGACATGTCGTTGATGTTGTCTTTTTATTCGTCTTCAAAAGAGCGTCATCAGCCTTGTGTCTTCCGTAGTCATCGTTTCGTCACGTCCGTCGCGGAAACTCAGAAAAACAAAATTGCACGTTTATAGCACTCCGACGTGGAAGAAAAAAAAGCAATGTTATTCACAGTATCATCGCAAAGTGCTGCAAATGTAAGTGGTGAGCAAGACGCTTTCACTTCTCGCGTCTGCGACTGTCGCGTTAAACATTTCCACGTGGAACAATTTCGTCTGCGCCAACTAATTAACTTTTCATGTCTCGCGCTCTTTGATGCACATCCGGATCGGTATCCCACGCCTTTCAGAAACCTGGCATAAGCTTGAGAAACGTAAGCTAATACTCTCTCTCTCTCTCTCTCTCTCTCTCTCTCTCTATATATATATATATATATATATATATATATATATATATATATATACGCGATCATATGGCTATATATATGTTGTACGCGTAGGTGTGCTGTGGCACCCAAGATTCAGTCTAACAGATATCGATATGTGTTTGCATAACATCTGCCGCGTTATGTGCAATACCGTTCTGTATGAAAACAATAGACCACGTGAGATCGATTATACAACACCATCTAATGATACTATTCTATGCGATTTTCAGTTATGAAAAGCGAATTGTTCAACGAAAGAAAATATCATGAGTTGGAGTTGTGTTCTTCTGGCACCTCGATTTTATAGGTCGTAACTTTCTTTTACTCACAAATTTAATATACACAATTAATGTTCTCCTTACCTAATCTTTGAATCACAAAGAAAATGATTAAATATTAAACATGCACTCGCGCGCAATTGGATGCAATTTAGATGTAGGATGCAGTTTAGCTGTGATGGCGCCTAATTACGCAGATAATATCATATCTTCGATTGATTCTTCCGGTGCGTTGCTAATTTTAATGTTTAAGTTGAACGATCAAATGTCTGAATTCATAATTTATCGTCGCCGATAAATATCTTTCGACATTGTGACGTATAAATACGCGTTCTATAAAATTAGTTGAAACTAACAAACGTCGCTTGCGGCTTATAGACTGGCTTTCGTTCCGCCGAGTGCGAGACGATACGCTCGAGCGAATAAACTATCGCTATACCGCGCCGTATAAATACGACCGAATATGTAAATTATACAACTGCTACTACGAGCTTGTAGTGTTTTCTCCTTTTTCCTCTCTCTTCCTCGCGATTAATTCGCGCACGTATCCGACGAATAGGAATATACGTGCGCGTAATCAAACTCGGCCTCGAGTTAATTACCAGGGTGTCGTATTGACTGATCGCCTTTCCCGATCGATCGGTGTCTACTGATCGTAGATCTGCCCTAATGAATACGAGACATCGCGCATGCAACCGTATCGATGTATCGATGTTCGCTACGTAGTCTATCGAGCGAGGACGCATATTTATGAACGAATATAATAGTATGGCTTATACATACTCGTTCGCGTTCCGCAAAATCGCCTTGTTTCTTAATATCAATGAAAGCACGCTGTGAGTCGTTGTATAATTAAGTTGTCGGACAGATTACAGTCCACTTAACGCTACAAATGCTTCAAAGCATTTTTTGATTGATCAATTAGTAAAATTCTGTCTTCTGATTGGTCAGTCAAATGCTTCGGAGCATTTGTAGCGTCAAGTGGACAGCATCTAAAGGAAAAATATGATGTTCTATTTGTAACGTGATATGTGGATGTCTAAAAATTTAAATTTTCGTGTAAATATCTAAAAATTTAACAAACATTATGAAGGTTTATGCTGAAAAAGAAAACCATATCTTGATCTCAATTAAAACGGTTCATGATTCATTCGCATAATTAAGATACCGAATAAAGTGTACCAGCATTTTATTTATGATGGCGGTATGCACGTCGTTGCACGTATTTATAAATGTAATAGCTGTACGTATACCGAACACTTGAGTGAATCATATCAATATCGCAGACGGAAAACACTCCTATCGAACGTTATAAAATATTGACGCATATTTCTGTGAGTATATCAACACGCGGTATAATTGATTTTCGTAAAGAGGAGTACAAATATATGTTCGATATAAAATTTCTATAGAGATTACTAAACGAAGAACGATGTTACGGAATGTTGTTCAACCGCGACGTCCATGAAATGTACACGTACGTAAATAGTCAGACTATTATTTGTGAATCATAGCAAACGATTGAAAGAAAAATCTTCTTATCGCGCTTCGCAGTGTATCTTGGCGAATATATCATTACTTTTAAACGATAGCACTTGAAGATGCGAAATTATTTTTAAAAACGTTCATTGCAAAAGCGTACTGGGAGTTCCTTATCGAGTCCTCTCAGAACGCCGGGTGACTGTATTGATAAACACTTAGCCATTTATCTGGCATACAAAGTCGTTAGGGCGTGATACGAAACGGCGCAGAGTGCTAGGGCGAATATAACACCGCCATCAATTATCGTGATATACTAGTACATAAACTAGCTACCGGTCAGCCGGTATTCTCTCATCTCAGCATAATAAATTACTCGCGTCTTATCCTACGGCTATGCCATCGTTAGCCGTATACTTTTATCATTCATATAAAAAGAATTATTAAATATTAATACATTTTTTTAAATATTAGTATTAAGTAAATATAATATTTATTTACTGTAATTAATTTATTTATAATACTATTAAAAAATATTTATTAAAATTTAATAAGCTTTTTTGAAAATAAAAGCAAATTAATAGTTTTTAGTATAAAATAAATATAATACACGTACATTTAGTAAATATGTACTTAAAATTATACGAATAAATATTCATTATAATTTAACATTTTTTTTTAGTGTAATATTTATTCATATTCCCATTGAATGTGCTAGCACAAAATTTACTGTTGATGTGATCGCTCGCTGTATTTATTTAGTCGTGTGTTAACATCACAGATACAGCGGTTAGAGATAATAAAAACGTAAAGAATACGATGATTTTTATTCTCAAGGGAGTGCCGGAGGAATATATTTTTGTTGGGAGAGTCGCGAAGTATAATATTCGCACGACACACGTTTATTTTCTTCTTCCGTTGTTTGTACGCGCATTTTATCTTAACTGATGACTATCTCTCTCGCATGTTCAATCGGTCAAAAAGAAAGAAATACGTATCGCGAAAGGCGTTCGGGGCATGTACACGATTACATATGAGCGTTATTCGATGTAACTTTTAAGGCCCCGTGTTCGCGTGTGCTACTCATTGCTCTTCGTCGGACAGGATCGTTACTTATTTTACGAATGAGCCTCATTACAACCGACAGCTTAAAATTGTAGGGTATATACAATCCGGCGAGGCAGGCACTTGTGAGATACATTTTTTTCGATTGATTTCGCAAAAGTATCGCTCGAAAAAAAAACCGCGCATTAATATTTATATATATTTAGACATATCATCGTAAATTATGATCAAGCAATCATAAAAGAAAAATAATAACGATTTTATCTAAATGGTTATCTTATGTCACTCATATTGTGCAAGTATATCAAATTACAAAATATGTATATGTTATATACATTTTTATAAACAGCATCTCATAAAAATTGCATTGTGCAGTTAATGCTGATAAAAGTTTATTTTGCTTGAGTCATATCATATTTCGGCATTGTAAAAATGTCTCTTGTTACACTTTGTGAATTGCGATTATTTAAATCATAATAGATTATACATATTACACCGCCGCAAAAAATGACATAAGAAAAAAATTTTTTATTGTTGAAGAAAGAGGAAAGAAAATTATATATTTTTAAATTAATTATTTATCATGGCAATATTAAATGTAATGTCGATTAAGAACTAATTACAAGTTGCTGCTTATCAAGTTCTCTATAAGTAATGTAAAAGTTAATTTTGTTGTGATGTAATACTCCTATAAATCACTCCTATTTTAATTTATATCATTTTGTTTTAATTTATGTATCATTTTTCTTTGAAAAATATTTGAATTTGTGTATGTTACTTTTCCTGATTGAAGGCCGATATATTTAAAACATAATTCGCACATAATACGAAATTCAAAAAGTTTCAACTTATACCGTTTTTCTTGCGGGAATGCTATATGTCATTTCATGAATATTGAAATTGCAATGTCACGTGTCAGATTATCATATTGGTTTTATCGCATTCGTGAAACGATTCCTTTATTGCGCCGAGAATAACGTGCTAAAATACGATTTTGCGGTAGACTCCGCGTGATTAGAATTCGGACACGAATTTTACTTTTGGCCTTTCTCTCCTAACTGTTTTGTTGCGGTAAAAACTTTCATTTGCCTTTTAAACATGCAAGACAAGAAAGAATAAAATTTAAGTAATATAAGCCGAAGCAATTTGTGCAAAAGCCATCACATCTTTGGATGAAAGCAGGGCGCTTTTGAAGTTGAGTGACCGAGTCGAAATAAGTTTTTTCATACTGTAAATCTTAATGTATCCTTTTTCAACCAAAAAAAGATTAATGCACGCACGCGCGATCATTATGGGAGATTATTCTACCATTTAGTTTTTTTTTCGATCGAGATAATAACAAATCGAGAACATCTAAAGCTGCCTGTTAAGAATAATAATTTCGACATTTTAGTGACACAATTTCTTATGTAAGCCCATAGGCAGGATCTGGTATTATGTGTTATGTCGTCATATATATGGACGGGCTTAAATCGAGCACAATGAACATAAAGACGATATCGCGACAGAGACGGCATTTCAATGTCGTGATCCGATTAAAGAAAAAAATCAGTGCCACAACCATGCATGCTTCGGATTAAGTCGAGGGGATCTTCGATCGTGTGCTCAAAAATGATAAATGTGGAGGCTATGCAGCAATGTCAGTGTCGTGAATGTTAGTCTCGCTTCGGTGATCTCTATCTTCCGTAGCAGGAATGAAACGCTCGTCAGGGTAGATCGCGTCTTGCGTGCTCATAACTTCTACTTACACAAGACAGAACAAGAAAATAGATTCACGAGAAAAAGAGGGAGAAAGAGAAAGAAAGCGGGAAAGACACTCTTTGTATAATTTCATATTTTATAGTTACATTGTCGCGTCTTGAAGAAAATCATATTAAAGCATGACCAAGTTGATTTTGAAGCAGTGTGTTAAATTACATGTATACACAGTGTATTCAGATATATAAATAGTACTACATTTAAATTTATGTAAAGAGCATCATTACGATCATCGCATCATTAACGCGAAGATAATTTGCCGGCATAGTTGCTTCCACGTAATGTTGCAACCGTTTCAAGGTAAGTAAGAATTCTTGCGGTTGCTTATGAAAGATACAGAAGCTCGTGAGAAACTAATAGAACCGTAAAGGTATGCCGAGGAATTAAAATTCATAACGCCATAGTAGCCATTCGGTCTCAATTAAACTATTTTCGCCGCTTCTATGAATCTCAATGTAGTCGTATTTATAACTTTGATCGACGATTAATCAACGTTATCACACAATTAATCATTGAAGATGTGTTGTTACAATTGCATAAATCTATATGGACAATAAAGTGATCTTATATCAGATATCTCTTAGAAATTCCTTTTTGGTTTGTTAAGTTACACTCGCACATTTATCTTCGTTTATGCATTGAATCGTAAGACATATATAACAAAATATTTTGTATTATAAGGTAATTATATTACAATGGAAATATTAGATATACGCGAACGTGTGACAGCCGTGGAATTTACCGACTCTATTGATAATATTTTATATAATTGCATGCTTAAAAATATTTCTTTAACATTTTGTTAGCGAACGATGTAACATTTTATCTACAATTATTCATTAAACCTCAGAATTGGTATTCTGAAAATATATAATGTGAATAGCTTTACTCGATTCCATTTATCACGTCTAACATTTTAGAGGAAATTTAAATGTACTATACGTGACATACACTGTCTAACATCCACGTGACATGTATATGCGTGTCTATTTTCCTTGGATTTCTACTTGATGCAGTTGTGTATGAGAATTATAAAGTTATAAAAATAGCATTATAAAATGCGTCCATGTATTTCGAATTATAAAATAACAAGCAATATAAACGGCAACTATAAATTTGTTTGTTTATAAATCTTCCTAACAATCATATACACGCTAAGATGCTATCACGTTGCATTCCTATGAAATTGTGACTATTGGTTTAGAAAGAGTGAGATAGATTCAATCATATCTTTCTCTCTCTTTCTTAAATATTAAGTTGAAGAGATACTGATAGAATTAAAGAAAAAGATACTCAATTCTTTTTAACTTCTTTTTAACGGAGCACAGATGTTAACATCAGCAAATGTATACTCTATTACCTATTATGTCTATGCTAACAATTAATTTACTAAAATTATATAACTTTATATATTAACATATTCAAAATAATCGTGATCATATCTTCTTTATATCTTATCAAAAAAGATAAGATATTTCTATTTTTTAAAATTACGTATTATCAACATTATCATTAATTAAATTGTGCATGCATTTATTATGTGAAAATATTTATTGTTGTTTCAGAAGCCAGTCTAAGGCTTCCTACTTGGCTTACAGACGAGAGCGTGGTGCTCCCGATAGCGAGGGCAGTTACAAAAGAACTATGTCGCCAACCTCACGCATGGACGATTGGCCGCCTCCTAGGGATCATGACGATCCCGTACTTTTACGTGTCACACCGCATCATCCATTACAACAGCATCATCACCATCACAATAATCATCATCAACAGCAACCTTCTGATCTCTCCAAGTCATACAGCGTGGACGCTCTTCATCATCGATTAGAGGAGAGATGTTCTCAACAGCAACATTCGGCAGAGGTGGTCAGTAAACTCTCTCACGATCTCAACAAAAAACTCCAAGCTAACGATGTACGGTCTCGCACTAATGAAAATAACAACAACGACCTTGAGGATCGGCATCAGCATCACCATCATCATTATCAAGAAAAAAGGCATCCAGAAAAAAGACATGACTATGAGCAACGTAGAGAAAGACTATCGCCGCAAAGCGTGGAAGTTCTTAATGATAGGAACAGGCAGCTAGAGCGGGAACGTCGGAAGTTGGCAGCGAGCTGCGAGCCCCTACCTCAAAATAGAGAGGTAAGATTATCTCCGGATATTTACCTTCACGTAATAGCGATATTTACGTGTTTTTCGCGTCTCAACGGTCTACCTATTTTTACACCTGTAAATATAGTAGTGTCAAGGACGCGCAAATTCAGTTTACGTTTCTCTAGCATTCAATTTCTTACCAAGCTCATAATGTGCTCGTCACTTTACTTTGGCATTTACTTCATATCATCATTATTCTAATAATTTAACATTCGTTTCAGTTTATGTGCTTCAAAGGATTATGTGTTTTAAATTAACTTTTTAAAATAGCTTACTCATTTTTATTTTATTCATTGTGCTATGTTATTCTAAACTTTCCGCGAAATAATTTATCAGGACGTTTACTTCCAGAAACAGCTACGAGAAATCAGTGGTCCGCTTCCAATTACCGGCGACGATTTCTTCCGCGATAGAAGTGCTACGATCGAGATGACCTCGCAGAATATTGAATTATTAAATCGCCGTAATGAAAAGAGGATGAGTGCTGTATCAACATCAAATAACACGATATCTACGTACTCTATCAGCACTACAACATCGTCAGTCGCCACGAATTACGATAATGGTTGGGCTAGAAAATATGAAACACAGAACTCGATAGAAACTACCCTCTTTTCCGACAGACCACCACCACCGACAAGTTCACCACCGAGATCACCAAATGAGACTAGCAGTCCACGAGGAGCTGTTCCGAGACGATCAGGAAGTTGCTCGAGCACTTCTTCCTCAGGAAGATCGATAGATGCTCGCGTATCGCCTCGAGCTTTGCTGTCCAGATCGTCTCCTAAAAGTTCTCTCGATTCTCTCACGCGGAACGAAGCTCGGATAGAATATACCTCTAACAGAAAAGTCTCTAGCCCGACTCAAACGGATAATATAGGTTCTTGGAACAGATCCAACTCGCCGAGTCGGCTGAGTCAAACAAGCGATACGGAATCGCGGATTGAGAGACTTTCCGCGTCTTCGAAATTTAGGACTGGCGGCAGATCGTCCACGTCTTCGATCTCAAGCGTTTCCAAAGCATCCTCTTCCTCCTCACCAAGGAATTCGCCAGTGGAGGAGGACAAATCGTCACCGAGATCGTCACTTTGTGTGTCGCCCCAGCCGGGTATAGAAGGGCTGACATTAGTGCAACGTACCGAGGTCGTGCTTCGGGTAAACGCGGCCACCAGCGACGCCGCTTCGCAAACTGATATCTTGGAGGACATGGAGCAAGATTGTGTCAACAAAATTCAGCGGCCGCTTCCGGAATCTAGGAAGAAATTACCAGAGGAAATCGAGTGCGAAGAACTCAGCAAAGATCTAGCCAGTCAACTCAGCCCCAACGATAAGCTAGTGCCCATACTCGGTGAGTATACTTTTTATCGTTATCTTTATCGTTCTATTTCAATTGCATGAGTAATGGTTTTTCAAGAGCATCGTTCATCTGCTGAGTTTATTATTTGCTCTACGTCACCATTAATATACGCCAATGGAATTGATTCAATTAGATATGTTATTCAATTTTTAAATGACGTTCGCTAACGCAGAACTCAAGCTGACATATATATGATTGTTACACTTATTCTGTCGTATGCTTATTTTACACATACACGTGTTACATACCTTGCTTGAACGTGCGGATAATATATACATATATACTCGCGAGTGCGCGCGCGCAATTATCATCTGGGACACAGTAGAGCATTCGAGGGCAATAACCCTCTGTTTTAATAAGCGCTAATTTAATCAACGACACGACACTACCTTATTCAATTATATGCCATCGTCGCGATATTCGATGCAATCCCTTGTCGTATTATGGCTTCCATAATAGGACGTGGAGATCCCTGGAGCGTGAAACGAAGTGTGCGAGGAGGGAAACGCGCGTACCGAGAACGCCTGATGATGTCCCTTTTTTTTTTGCTTCTTATCAGTTCCAGCGCCAGAGCACAAGAAACCCACCGACTACGTTTCCGGCCTGTTCAGGGCGGAGGCGACCTTGCAGCCACGAACAAGGCGACGGCTCTCCCTGGAAGAGTCAACGGCCTCCTGCAGCGACGACGCGGACGTGGACGATAAAAAGTGAGCTCCTCTTATTCTCTTTTCTTCTTCTTCATTTTTTTTTTCGACTGAAGTTCACTTAATTAAGGCGTATTTATAAAGCGGCTCATGCCACGCCGATATCACGCGTGTTGTCTTCATCCAACTGCATCGCAAGGGTCAGCAAGATTGTTGTTCACAAGCAAGGCAGATAAGACAACGTAAATATAGACCAAATGCGATAATTGATAGTTTTCACATGCTCGCGAGCATTGGATTACGTGCTATTAATCAACTCGAATGTCTTGGAATCCGAAGGCGTTCATTACAAGTGCAAAAAAATTCGCGATTCTCTTTACTTGACTTAATTGGTCGACGCGTACGTCTAGGAAGAACCGTATAATTTTAATAAACAAGTGGAAGTTCTTTTTGCTCAGTTTTGTCGATCAGACTGTCATTTAAATTTCTTCGAGTACACATTCGCGCTCTGTGTGGTCGTTATTGCAGATAAAATAAACCTGCGTCGATCTTTTTGGAAGGACGCCAGACATATGTTTATGCTATTCACACGATATTTCGTGTGAAAAGAAAGCGGCATACGTCCGAAAATATCTCATTTAGCCAGACGTGAAGAGACTCTTTATTATCTGATGAACGACGTTTATGTGGGATGCATAGATAACAAAATTTCTGACAGACGTCACTAATGAACTTTCATGAATCTAATAATTGCTATTTTTGAACGATAAGCGTCTGAATTTAACAAATCGTTAGCAGCAACAGATGGGAATGTACAAACAAATTCTTGTACAAACAAACAAGTGCAGACGGATTTCTTCTTTATTTTGTAACATTACCTTTAACATTCTTATTTCCATTTTTTTTCTTGTCATCTGAGATGTCTTACGCAGATGTCGTATCGCAGTATATTGAAACGTTTTTTTTTTATATTCAGTATTTCTAGATATTCTTAGGTTTGACAATATATTCATATTATCGCATCCAGTGCATTTCACGGTTACCGTCTATTGTTATTTATTTTTATGATGTTGCGGCTCTTCCCTTTTTCGTCGATCCGATCTTTCTTGCGCACTCACGGACAATACTTCCTCCGTACTCAAAGAGAAAGTGCCACAGCATCGAGGTTCTTATGTAATCCGCCATAAATGATATTGTCAAGTACTATTCAGTGCCTGTTCTCTACGCATCATATTATTTGCCAGTCTCCAACATATGGCTGAAAGTAACGCATCGACTAGCAGAGTGTTCGGCGTGCTTACGACAAGTAATACGGGAAATGGAAATGAGTCCTCCAGAAAAGTAGATATAACTTTTGTTTTTATTATATTTGAACATTAAAGTAATAGGCGCGCTAAGTGCCATCGAAAATGGACTTCATAACAACTTGTAAATTAAAATTTCATATGAACACGAAGTGTGCTCAAGTAAAATTGTTACCGATGGTTTAAGAGTCGGCCAAAAATCATGAGGGAGAAACCGACGTATTACGTTAAATTATTATAGTTTTAGCCGAACTTTCTACCATATTTTACGAAAGAAAGAAAGAAAAATCGACACTTTCGAAAGCAATTTTAGATAGCAATAAAATCGCGACAATTTCGTTCGAACGTACCTGATATACACATGTAAATAATGATTGAAGAGATAATTACATTGGAATTCACTTCCGCTTCTTAGTCATGGCATTTCGTTTTAATTGATCTCGAAAGTAACTTCTAGCAAATCACACTATTAAATAACTTTTTTTTTAATAATATATAATTCGATACAACTCGCTTTCCTTTCTTTATCACTTTCTCCTCTTCCATAAAAACTCATCTAGCGTACAAAATCACACGTGTCATTTAACTGCTAATAATCGCGGCCGGATTATGGATTATGGATTATGAACTAACATCTCGTTGAGCATTTCTCATCTACAAATTCGAAAATCTATTCAATATCACGTATATGACTTTATTGCTCATCATTGAAGTTGATTACGAAAATAAACCGCGAATTCTACGCTGCAAAACATTCCTCTGCATCCACTCACAAATCATTCTGTTTCCCCTGCCTCGCCTCGGAAACATGGATTAATTCAATCGTGACTCACGTTCATTGACGCAATTTCTTGCCATCTCGCAATGATGACAATTATAGGAATATCTCTGCATAAATATCGCGAGAGCGACAGAGAGGAGTACGGTTCGATTTAGTCCATTATTAACCAACCGGAGATGTAATCATCATAATAAATTCATTTCAGACACGAAACGATACCTTCAGCTCCCGTCACGCCACTGTCGACCGATTCTACTACTAGCCCCCTATCCCTCACTTCAGCTTATTTCACGACATCCGAGGGAAAGGCGAGGTTCCTGACGAGATACTCGCGGGACGTCACGGCGGAGGGATTAATACATCAAGAGGATGCGTCAGCGGTTGTACCAACGAATAGCCTTGACCTTAGGCAGAAAAAGGTATTTCACAAACCGGAGCATAATTAAACGCTTATAGGATGTGCTATAATTAACTCTATGGTTGCTTGCGACTAAATTTGATCGGTAAATGTGATCGTGGAGCTCCTAAGTGAAGAGATAATAAATGACTACGCGGAGATAAGACGATAATAAGTATCGTTTCATCTAGCCGAGTACACTGGTCTTATGTAAAATGTAATTGCTGCACTTTGGAATTTCTACTTATCATATATCTTTAAGTCTGGACTGTTACCTAACTAGTTGTTCGCACAGCAAATTATTACATCTATTAGACATCTTCGTGTTTTCTTGGTCTGTCGAATGTCGTAGCAAAAAGTATCGGTATTTCCATAGTATCGACCTATGCGTGTTATTCTAGAACTATGAATGATTTTTTTCAGGAGGAGCTGATGATGCGCCTCGACAGGAAGTTAGTGGTTCTCAGGGCTGAACAGGAGGCCGTAAGAGAGGAAGGTGAGGTGAATGAGACTCTGGGTGCACGAGTCGCCACTCGCGTTTCCGCTGTGGCTCGCCCGCCGGAAGCGTCCAAGTATCGGAATCACGTAGAGGAAGTTGGCAAGATTACGAGTCTTCTTCTCGGTCTCAGTGGCAGGTTGGCTCGCGCTGAGAACGCCCTTTATGGAATGCCGGCCGACCATGTAGAGAGAGTAAGTATGAAACTTCTTGTTTTCTTGCAAACGCTCTTCAGTCGTCAATTAAAATTAATTATACGTGGGATATAATTACGATACATCGTTATCCAGTATAAATGTCTGATAATAGATCATGTAATACATCGAATCGAATTATCGCGTATAAAATTGTATAAAAATAAATGTATAATTACAAGCAATAACGATTTTTATTCTGATATTTAATAGAGTGGTTCAAATTGCTTATCTATTCATTATTGATATGTATATTCCCTAAACTCTTTGGAGTGGAATCTCACTCTAAAGAATGAAAATTAAATTAGTTGAAAAAGAATGACTCAGTTTTCAACTTTTAAAAGTGAGATGTTTTACTCTTCGAAGTGACAATTCGTTCTAAAAGTTTTAGAGAGTACCTATTTTAATTTTTTATATATTGCAAATTTTCAAGCATTGCGTTTTTTGCAACAACATATATGTATATAATTATAAATTTTTATTTACATTAATTTTGTTATTCTGCAGAAAATTTTGGAGAGCAAACGGGACAAGCTGATGGATCAATTAGAAGAAGCAAAGATTCTGAAGAACAATATCGATAAACGTAGCGTAAATATGTCGACGATCCTAGCAAAGTACCTGAATGAAGAAGAATTTGCTGACTACCAGCATTTCATCAACATGAAGGCGAAGCTGATAGTGGACGGTCGCGAAATACAGGACAAGGTGAAGCTTGGCGAGGAGCAATTAGCTGCGTTGAAAGAGGCAATTGACTAGTCGTAATATGAGGGACTTACATGCTAAGTTATTATGAAATTCTTAAATAACCGCGCATTTCCAGGCGTGAACAATGGTGTTCCGCATAATGAGTTAAGCTGACTCTAAAAATATGTATAAGATGTTAATAGAGGTGAAAAGTTAAGGGAACACACAAAAGAGAAACAAAATAGAAAGAAATATGTATATCTTTTATCTTAAATTAATTAATTTCAAATTATATTGTTTATACATATTATTTATAAAATAATATAAAAATTATGTTTACTTAATTATTATTTTTTATTAATTATTTTTTATTTGCTGGCAATTGTTAAAAATAATTTTTTTTAATTACTTTAAGAATTCTCTGTAATTAATTGAACATTTTTAAAAACATCGAATTCAGATAAAAAACCACATTCCGTATAAAAAATTTAGATAATGCTAAAAAAACATTGCGTAATTTAAAGCATATGTACAATAATAATGAATCGAAGTAATATGGAAATTTAATGAATAAAATTTTTTTTGTATGTAAAATAAAAACAGATTAAAATTGATGTCCTCCACGATCCAATTGTGATCTTAAAATCTTAAGAACCTTTGTTAAAATCTTAAATAGTCTTTATTAAATTTGCATCAATTTTGTCGTGTTCCCCCGGTAATCCACAGAGAGAGAAAACAATATATCGCTTATACATTGCATGGCATGTTGGGAAAAATTTAGGAAGCGCTACGATATAAGAGAGACAAAGGTTTCTTAAATTTCTTTTTAAAAAAATTTAAAATTATGCGCTAGAATGTCAACAATTACAGAAATGCATTTGTAAATATAAGTATCAAGAACAATGTGCAGTCCCGAATAAAGCCAGAACGTACGTAAACGAAAAATAAAAATGATCGATTAAGAACGTTAATGTTGTATAAGAAATAATACGGCTAGTGATACATATATATGTAAATCATATATATATATATATATGTATGTATTATTTTCGTGTACCGATCGACGCTAATAATTATTTTGCGTGGAACGTATTTGAAAATTATTGAAATCAAAATTTTAATATATTTTCTATATATATCTATATTCTATGGATATATGTATGTGTGTATGTATTTTCATACGCGAGTTGTATTTAGAAATGCGTTGATAACGCCGTGCAGTATAAATCCGATGCGATATTCGCCCGCATGTACGCAACTAATGGACGCTCAAAGATGCTAATAATTTCTCACATGCTTAGTAAGCTCTCTGTTAAAGAGGCGCAGAGCAATACTGCTGATGATTCGAGAATGTACATTACCTACACATAGTTACGTTAATTCATTGGTCGTAACGCGAATCGATAGATTCTCGAGCTAGAATTATTCGTGGTGCCTTCTTATATACATGTGATATAAGAATAAGAGGAATTCACGTTCTATCTAAGCAACTGCGTGGTCTAAATAACTGAGCGATACAAGCAAAGCGACATTTTACGTACGTGTGTATATAGTAATAAATATATTATAAGTGCATATGTTCACTCTCTGACACTCATACATTTATATATACATCCAAGAAATAAGCTGAGCTGCGTTTAGAAATTTCATCGGAGTATCTATCTATCATTTCATCCTCATTATTCACTGAAATAAGAATGAAACGATACATAGATGCATTCAAGTGAAATTTCTGAACACATTTCTGACTTATTTGTTTTTTTATTCGTCGTCAGCTTGATTCTTGGGCACGTACATACATACATATATACACATATATAAATAACGAATACTATTTTTATGTATTGTTCTAACCCCCGGGGGTCCTTGTGGGCCTCTATGACGCTTGTGATCTTATTTACTCTATACGATCCCACCAGGGACTTTCGAAAGATCGCGGAATTGCGTATCGTATTCGAGCCTCCGTGGTGGTCCAGCGAGAAATTTTATGCCACAGTCATTTTGACAAATTCTCAATTTGTTCTTTTTTTTCTGTCCTGTTTTACGTCCCTGTTTGTAAATCACGTGTTTTTTTATATCGACTAATACTTCCTCCCCGCTCATCGTTACCGAGGGCGGAGAAGAGACAATAAGCAAAATTACGCTGAAAAATGGACCTCCGAGAATCTTTGGGCTCGGTAATGAGACACTTACTGAGGACCCATAGATCTCGAGATGGAATCCATTTGAACTGCATTTTTACGAAAAGAATCACAATTCAAAAAAAGAAAATGTTCAATTTTGTTTCGTACATTATAAATGCAAATTCTTTTTGCGACGCTCGGGCCCGTTCGCAACGCAAATGTGTTTCATCTCGGATGACATATAATTCGGATCACAGACAGCCTCGATCAGCACACAATATTAAAAAAATATTTTTTAATATTGTGTGCTGATTGGGGATACGGCGCCAGAGATAAGCGTGTCACAAGCCGGGACTCAGAGGACCGCAATGATAATGATTGTGCATGAGAAAGACTGAGTACAAGGCATAAAATTTTGCGACGTAATAGTCAGTTTCTGTTCCTCGTTTGTTTCTCAACGTTCGCGAATCGGCTGCGGCGGGTACTGCAATCTTGCCGTTAATCGAAACTCGAAAGTAGCAGCCACCGTTATAATATATTTGTGAGCAGCAAAATATCACGCGGTGGTGATGTGTCATCGAATGCGACTGTCATCCCAATACTTCCCTACCCCTAGCCCCCCATCTCCCGCCATGGATAAGGCGCAGCTGTTGTACATAACAAATTAATCGAAATATGGTGCTCTGGATATCCATTTTTTACAAGAAGAAACGTTCCATTAATTCGTACACTATAGCTAAAGACATTAATATTTAACGTTCTCGCTGTGTACATATTATCATATATAATTTTATGTGATGTGAAGGCAACATAATAATTACACATATACATTCGCGTGTCACCTTTAAGCGACAACGATAGATCGTTGTTAATCTGATAATATTATCCCATACAAATGTACTACGAAATCATTACGATAATTACATTTCTCAAACTCGCTTGCAATAAATAACATGTTGAAATTCAAATAAAATGACTATTTCCTTAATTCGAAAAAATTCCCACTCACCAATCCGTTGCGCAACAGTGGAGTTATATCTGCAACGTCGCTACGATGATTCTGTAACAAATAAATTAAAATTCAAATTAAAACAGAGTAAAGAAATAATCTTTAAAAAATAACTGCTATATAAACGCATGCAGTTTGTTGAAAACTAATTATGCAGTTTTAAAAATATAATTTTTGTAAGCATCGAATTTTGTACCCATTATTTAATTAGCTATAAAACAATTATATATTCTCCAAAATAATTATACGTATTGTATTTTCTAAAATAATTAGAAGAAAATCATCGATATCATCGACATATCATTTTGTTCTTAGACAATATTAATTCTTAAGCAAAAGGTAAAAATAAAATATAAGTTTTTTAAAAATAGAAGTACAAACTAAAAAGTGTCTTCCATCGGATAGTATAAGCAGTTTTTATAATATTGTTTGCAATTTAGCAATAATTAATTTTTTCATAAGGTAAGTAAAAATAAGTGTCTGACAAAATGGGGTCCAAAACTGACAACAGTA
>Ga0157364_1002575_pt1 | contig 17000 bp, 7 predicted proteins | sample AttsexASBM2_FD_111476 | JGI IMG/M metagenome (GOLD analysis project Ga0157364, IMG submission 111476) | Fungus gardens microbial communities from leaf cutter ant in Ribeirão Preto, State of São Paulo, Brazil - Atta sexdens ASBM2 | ecosystem: Host-associated > Fungi > Mycelium > Unclassified ... | reverse complement strand
TGTGTGTGTGTGTGTGTGTGTGTGTGTGTGTGTGTGTGCGTGTGTGTGTGTGTGTGTGTGTGTGTGTGTGTGTGTGTGTGTGTGTGTGTGTGTGTGTGTGTGTGTGTGTGTGTGTGTGTGTGTCGAATCTTTATTAGCTTAAAAAGAATTTTTAGTTTTAAATCTTTATATTCTTACCATCTAATTATTACACAATTACATATATAATTATTTAATTGTTAGAGGAAAGTCACCGATATACCTCCATACTACTTTGTTTTTAGATAATATTTCTTAAAAGGTCAAAATAAAACTTTAAAAACATAAATACAAACTAAAAAGTGTTTTCCATTAGTATAAGTTTTTATAATACTGTTTGCAATTTTGCAATAATTAATTTTTTCATAAGATAAGCAAAACTGAGCGTCTGACAAAATGGGCTTCAAAACTGATAATAGGCTGTAATGTTACGTATTCTTATTCTTTTTCTTTTACAGGAATTATCTGTATAAAGTATCTACAAGTGAATGTATGCAAGATATTCCAAAATCTTTTCACTTTGTTATAAAACATTTTTATTGATTTATATGCAAATTTATTTTATGCTGTTCTGCAAGATGCAAATGTGTAATGCGATATGTCATTTTTCCATATATATATACGATCTTCAGCTCTAATAGAGCTATTTGACACTATAAAGCAACATTATAAGGATTAAATTAACTTAGGATCTGTTTTACAAACAGGTAGTGATTTACCCCAATTTTAAATTTAAGATTGTTTTATGAAAAAGCTAAGAGAAAAAATAATATAAATAAAACTAATTTAGGAAATTGCAAGCATTTAAAATGACATAACATTATTAATAATATGATCACTATTATTTAAATTATGCAATTTGCAAAGAAAATCATAAGAATCATATTTTCGCATTCATAGAATTTGTTTTTAGCCGATTTAGTATAGAAACAAACCACAAATACACGAATTAAGAGTTTGTTAATTAGTTTCTTTAATTAGCTAAACAGATCATGTTTTTATTAATATTAATAAAGTGCAATTGTTTCTGAGAAATAAGGGGATATTACTTAAAAGACTTATATCAGTATCAGCGACTTTCCTCTAATATTATAAAATATATTATAAAATATATAATATTGTTTGATAATTGTTACATTTTAAATAACAACATTGTGTTTGATAAAAAAAATATAATTTGCAAAATTTTTATATTTTAAATATGATTTTAACAAATTATATAGAGCATTTGATAAATAACAATAAAACCCTTGCATAGAGGTAGAGCGGACTAAACTGAATCGAAAAATTTTCTACCATTTTGCAATTTTTGCAATAATTAATAAGATATCAATTACTAAAAATCATCGAATATTGAGCTTCAATAATTATTTATTCAAGTACTATTAACTTTACAGATAAACAGCAAAGAGACAAAAATTGTTTATTTTCTTTTCATAGAGCTCCGAGAATTTTTTCATAATTTTTTAGTACCGCATTTTCTCATGTTGATAAAAATACAGTTATCAATAAAAAAATGCAGTACCAAAAAATTGACAAAAAATTCTGAAAAAATGTTCAGAACTCTATGAAAAACAGATAAACAATTTTTGTTATTTATTGTTTTTTTTTTGTAAAGTTGATAGTACTTGAGTAAAAAATTAATGAAAACGAATATTCGATGATTTTTAATATCTTATTTAATATCTTATGAACTATTACGAAAATTGTAAAATGGTACAGGGCTTTTCGACTCAGTTTAGTTTCCTCTATCCCTATACGAGAGTTTTATCATTATTTATCGAACACTTTGTATAATCTCTCTTAACATTTTCAGTTAAAACTCATAACGAGATTTAAAGAATATGCAACGGACAAGTGATGAATATTTTGATAGAAGTAGCAATCTGAGATCTGCTTCTGTCTGCGTCAGCAACAGAAGCAGACCAGCTTCCCTTTGAAGGAGCGGATTGACATATAGGAGAATGGTAGGAGTGAGAGAGGATATATCCTGTTAATTACACGATCTCGGATTTGCTTGTGACGTTAGATGTCTCGAGCAGGACGTCTGTTCCCTGACAGACAGATTGAGTTGCCTTCCGTATTATGGATTAATGATAATCGTTTTCCACCCTTTTGATTCATAAGATCCTATCAGTTTGAAATAACAATAATAGCACAATTCCTGTCCTTTGATCCTTGTTAAAATAATATATGTATATGTATCCAACATGATCTAAATGTTACTTTTCTTAAAATTGTTTTTCTTAAAATTGTACATATATAACTACCTGAATATATTTTTTAATAATCAGAAATGAATCCTTTTCTAACCATCAATTTTTAATTTTAGTCTCAGCAAAGAATTAAAAAAAATCGCAAAATTAGAAAAAAATTACTTAGATAAGATCATATAGAGTATGATTATCTTATCTTTTCTAATACATATATTTATTTGAAAAATATTTATTTGTACTTTTATCATTTCTTGAATTTTTCTCAAATCATGCTTTCTTTTTAATCTTTTTCTAATAATATGAGCAGATTTTGTTTTTTTAGAAAACAAACAACTGTTCAAAATTTGTTATTTTTAGAGAATGAAAAAGAAAGAAACTCCACATACAATAAAATTATACACTTTTCAGAAAATAACAATATTACAAATTTCCAACCAATAGGATGTGAAATATTAAACAAAATTGCTAAACAATTGCTAAAAATGTTAAACAAATGCATTTTGTTTCTCTAGTTAAAAACATAATGCACTTCCAAATGTCTATGTTTTTTTAGGATAAATTAATGATGAAAAAATTATTTCGAAGTAATATACATATTATAATATGTGTCTTTCAACACTGAACACTATGCCATCTCGAACTATTTAAAAAAATGAAATTTTTGACAAAATGCATTTTGGAATTCTGCTCTTCATATATTGATATTGCTTATACATATATATTAACAAAACAACATTATACATATATATTAATAAAAAAATTACTTTAACAAATTTTCACAAATATATATTGTTTATTAACAATATATTAACATAATAATAATATGTAATATATTATTATTAATAATATTATTATTAATAATAAATAAATAATATATCATCATATTAATTAATATTACAAAATAAAAATTTGTAATTCTGTTATAATATTGAGTAAGAAACTTTGCACTTCCAATGTCTTTTCTAAGACGGATATCCGTAGTATTCCATTGTAAACAAATTCTTTGGTGAGGAAAAGTCAATCTTAAGAAATCAGCCAGGATTTCATCGGCAATATTTTGTACAACTTAGTAAAGTTTTGAATAATAATTTTCTTTGGATCGCTAATCAAAGCTTCGGCAATAGAAAAAGAAACATTAATGCATAACAACTGACATATCGAAAAATGTTTCAAAGTTTTTCTCATCTTTGTCATCAATTGCAATAAAAGTTGATAGAAAAATTTATTTCCTTGAGAAAACAATTACATGTAATATGTAATATGTAATATGTAAATATACATAAATTTGTAAGATGGCATACATAACTAATATAGAAAATAATATCATGTCATATACTAATAATATAGAAAAAAAGTAATAAAAAATAAGATGTGCAACTTATATTAAACATTAAATGAACAACTTATATTAAACTTATATTAAACATGAATGGTGCTCGCGAGCGTTGCAAACATTAAGTGGAACGCACGCTATATTGATTCTTTAATATCCGGTGCAGATTATACAAGCTTGCGAAATCGAGAGTGTTAAAAGATGTTTAAAAAGTAGAAGTGATTTTCTATGTAATAAAATTCTGTACACTGAATCCGAATCTGACTACAGAAATACCCTAGCACGTCATTTAAAAATCAAAAATGGCTATTTTGAAGTCTAAAAAAGGTATAAATGATGTTACGAAATTTATATTTTCACTCACATTTTAATTCTGGTAAAACTGTCCATATTGATCTGGTCAGAGGCGTGACACGATTCTTCGAACTTTTATGTCAGATAAACCTTGAAATATCAATCTTACACATCTCAGCAAGAAAATGTCAACATAAAACATCAATCGTAAAACATTAATCGAAAATGGATTTTGAAGAAAAAGACTAACACTGCCATTAACGAAAATATTCGAAAAAAATATATTCCTTTACTAAATAAATTCTATTTAATAAATTTAATAAATTCATGAAATTGGTCAAATAGCCTTTTCTGAGCATCTTTAATCTCAAATATTTCGAAAATCTGAAGATCTAATTCTACAGTCATTTACAGTTCAAAATTCTACAGTCAAAATCGGATTTGGCGTACAAAATTATTTCTATTTCTCAAGTATCTGAACCTCGTGTATTAGACCGTAGGTCTAATACAATCGCAATGGATATTTTGTAATAGATTATATACAATTTAAAAAGTATTAAAAATTACAAAGAAAAAAATACACTAAGTACTATAAAAGAATATTACAATATGACAAACAATGAATTAGGAGGTAAAAGGGTAAACCACAAACACAAATGCATAAAGCAAAGCGACGCGCCTTTCGTGTTCGCTTTTCACCGAATAGTCGGAGATTTCGATAAAATGCATTTTAATGCGAAATTTGCATAATCGCTTGAATTTGCGCGCGCGTCGCACGTGATGCAGTTGAGTAAAGAAGCCGAACCACTAAAGCTTCTTTCCATCCCTTGCCATCCTCTTAAGATCTTCTTTCTTCTAAGTTATTCTTTCGTTAGAAAAATAGAAGATGAATCGATTTATCGATTCAAAATTGTTACAATTCATAACAGCAAAATTAAACGAACTTCACAATCTTAAAACAATTTTTTTTAACAAAGATATGAATAATCTTATCTTGATCCATTACAAAATACCATGTTCCATCAATTTAAATAATATATAAATAAAGATACTCAATATATTAATTCGTATTTATTACCATAGATATAAAGTTTCAATAATTTTTTTTTACATGTTCATTTTCCTCTTGAGTATATAAAAATTCTATTTCTATTTTTAGTACATCAATTAATCGCGAAACGTCTAAATGTTTACTATCTATGAGATTTTTAAAAATTACAACAGAATCTCGATTTAGCGACCATAAATGCAATTCGAAAATAGCAATTACAAGCTTCATAAAACGCTTTCGAAACTTTATAAATAATGCAATGATATAAATAATGCAATTCTTTATTCGATCTAATCGATAAATTTTTTAGTTGAAAAATCTCTCTTCATTGTAATTATCTTTTAAAAAACTAATTCTACTAATTAATTTAATTTAATAATTTTTATCGTATACGATGTCATTCTTCAAGATATAATATAAAGTAATTTATAATATAAAAAAAGGTAAAATAAAATTTGAAATTAAATGTGTATTTCATAATAGAGATTTGTTAAAATTGTTCTATCTGATGTACATTTAATTTATAAAAGACTGCAACATAATATAAAAAAATATTTGTAAATATAAACAAATATATTATAAAAATAAGTACTTTATATACAGAATAATAAGATGAAATTAATATGAAGAAAATACATAGAGGAGACTGGGAACAGTTGTAACAATTTTTAGAAATATACATATATTTCTTTATTTATGACATATATGTTCATTTCTTTTAATACACATGACGCAACAACTATTTAGTTTTATTTATGATATTATTTGCAAAAAAGTGTAATTTTAAGCTATTTATGAGTAACATATCAAATCCAAATTAATTAGTCTGTCTTGCTCCGATTTGAGGCAAAATGAAACAGAGCTAGAGAAAGTTGTAACATGTTCTAAAAACAAATTATCTGTTCTAAAATATAAATTCATTGCTCTAAAAACACATATTCAATGCTTTAAAAATAAATTATCTATTTTAAAAGAAATTATCTTCTTATTATATTATTTTTTGTTTTTAAATTATTTTTAAATTGTTTTTAAATAATTAAGTAAATTTACTATTAAAAAATTTGTGTCAGTAAATTTGTGTTTTAGAGCAAAAAATTTGTTTCAAAGCAATGAATTTGTGTTTCAGAACAGATAATTTGTTTTTAAAGCAGCGATTTTATAAAGCAGTGAATAATATCTATTACAATAAGAAATACTTACAACACATTCGCGGCCATAGGGCATGAAAATGTGACCTCAGCGTGTGATTTCATCGCATTATTTTGGCTGTGACAGATTTCCTAATCTAAATTGTCGTCAATTTAAAATATTTCGGTTTATGAAGCAGAGCTTTTTTCTTGTTAAATCTTTATTTTTACGCGAAGACGCATCGATTCAGTGTATTTTTATCAAAATTTGAGATGAACGGACTTTTCTTAACATTTACCGTTAATTATAATGGTGTTACAATGTAGGGGAAAGTAGGCGAATTGTAGCGCACATCCTAAGGGATATTTGTTTTTCTAGGATGGTTTTCTAAGTTCAAAGCGATATAAGTATAGAAATAGAAACTATAAACATTCTTCTACCATTATGTATCCTTACATTGAACAGATTTTTATTCAATAAGGTTGTATTTGGCAAAAAGGAAAAAATGGAAAAATGAAAAAATTTGTTACGCATCGGATAATTATGCGCAAAGCAAAAGTTGGAAATGAATGAATTATGTAATGTTGACAAAAAAATCATAAAATACATTTATAACATTGTAATATAAATATATATTAAATATATTTTACATATATATATTATATATATTTAACAAAAATATAATAATACTGTACATAGACTTTAGCAAAAATACAAAATTAATATGCAAAAATATAAAACTACTGTGTCATTATAATAATAATAATAACATAAATTTTGGCAAAATAAAGAAACAAAATACAAATGGAAATATTATCCAAATAAAAATTGCATATGTAATTTTCAGCATTATCAGCTCCACTGCATTCTTCGTGGATCCATTCAGAACAGGCAGCACCGAAACCGAAAGAGTTCCTTATCTTTTCCGGCTTCTTCGCAAATGATGCACTGTTCATTAGGAGGAAACGAATTGTCCGTGTTGAGGTCAGAGCTCATCGATTTTTCGCTTTTCAAAACTTTGATCTTCGATTCTTTCTTTGATTTCAAATTTTCCTTAATTCCGCTGCTTTTTCTTCATTTTTCTTCGCAATATCTATTTTCTTCTCTTTTGCCTGTTCCAATTTTCTTTTTCGTGGACTAGCAGTCAAAATTTCAGATTGCATTTTTGTATGAGAATATCTTTGCATTTCTTGAGAGAACTGGTGCGAAGTACAACAATGAATTTAAAAGTTGAAGCACACGGATTGAATCGAAAAAATCTGATATGGAATCGTTTGGAGCAGAAGAACGCTATAGAACACTATAGTTTCACGATCAGTAGAATTATTCTTTTCATTAAAATCAACATTTTCATTTGGTTGGAAAATTTCAGAAAATGCTTCAATAACGATTTTTTGACCAGTATTGTCCGGAGTAAACTCTTCGTTAAATTTATCGGGGTTTATAAGCTAATAACCAATATATTATTGATTTATAACCAATATATTATTACTTATACAAAAAACATAAACTTACTGTTTAAAATTAAAATTACTCACCGTCACGCGAAGGGATGCCAAATCAGTTTTATTTTGATAAATATAATGTTTTTGTAATTCACAATATTAGCGAAGTACATCCTGCTTGTGTTCTGAGCCCTTTAATATATTATTTCAATTCAGTTTTATTTTTTGTTTAAAATTATAATTTAACATAAACGACTATTAAACGAGCAATAATTTCTTCTAAAATAATATGAGATTGTGTATTCATACAAAAAAAACGTTAAGATTCCTGACTAGTCGCGGTGGCTATGTTGGAATCGTGACGTCAGAAGCAAAGAATGATACGTTAATTTATATTGCATGCCATTTTTAAATAAAAACAATTTGGATGAAACGAAATGACGAGATCACTTTAAAACATTTATAAAAATCGATGAAAACTGTTCTTTCCTCCCTTGATAGTCAGTAAATGGTCGTAAAAGAGTCCACGTAAAGTGAGCCTATAATCGAGGAGAAACACAGTTCGACAGCTATTGAAACGAGTAAAATATATGTTTTTACATATAAAATTCCAAGACTTTAGTTTTCGATAATTACGACTTTGATAAGTACGAGACAAATCACATTTTCACAATTAAATAAATAATAACAAAAAAAGCATGCAACATAAATTTCGTCGTCAAAACGTCACTTTTCCTACAAGTTCAGCTATTTATCGTGATGCGGCATTGTAACATATACAAGTACGAGCCTATATACGTATTCTCGCCGTCAACACGCTGAGAGTACACGAGACAGCGAGCTCTTTCTCACACTAGTCGCTTATTTCAAGCGACCAAAAATGCTTTCTCGGCAATTTCGGCCGCTCGGCCCATGGCATCGATAAGGGATGAGGATCATTTATAAATCAAATAATATAGTTTTAATAAATTGTTGTAATAGTGTACACATTCCATTAATCCAGAATAGTATAAATCATGTTAAAACGTAACAATTTACAAAATATTTAATTGTTACGATTTTTCATGCGCATTATATACCTCCTTCATAAACTCAAGTAGCAAGAATAGTTCAGTAAAAGTAGAATTTTAATCGAAAAAAATTATAAACCAGCATTTCTCTTCACGAAAATCTTCGAAAGAAATGCGTATATTTGAAACTCGAGACTTGTGAAGAAAATGTGCGAAATAAAATCGAATAGTAGCAAAAAGCATGTTTTTTGCTTACAAAACAAAGAATATTGATTGTATGGAAAAAAGCTTGGTAGGAAAAATGTAAGTATTCGAAATACTTATAAAATGAGATGTGGAACATTACAATCGATCTATAGTTAAGTAGAAAAAAAAATAAAGCTATCGAAAAAGATTTTTTTTCACTCGCTCTCTGTTCATTGAAATTTGAACGCAAAGCTTCGACATTTTTATAAAACGTAGCCCTCATAATGATGAACAAATCTAGTTCTATACGAGCCTGAAATGTTCATTAGTTTTTGCAGAAAGTTTTGTTCACTAAAAACCTGTCTGCGGAAAACTTAATTACTTACATCTTTGAGCAGTCATACAACAATTTACAGGGGTGATTTTTCTTCTTAAAGAGTTGCACTATTACGTACATTCAGTACAAACAAAACGATTTTTTGCAGTCAAACTATTATAAAATTACTTTGAAAAGCGAATCTCTTTTTCGTAAAATAATTCTTAATATGCATCAAGTCAAATAGCCGTGTGAAACATTCAACAACTGACATTTTTCTCCGCATTTAAAAATGAGAAGGATACCCTCCGATTTAGGTACAAAAATTTTTGTACTGATTAATCTTAAAAATTAGCACTGAATCTTTTATATTAAATTTATATCGATTTTATTTTTACGCTGAAGAAGACCTAATCAAAAGAGTTGAAAATTTTTTTCAAGAGTTTGTCAATTTTTCTCAAGAATAAAGTACACGATTTCACACACGCCTAACCTGTGTTGGCTCATACTGGTTGATTTACATCTATCCTTGGATTTAAAAATTAGAGCCACAGTGATTTTTTGAAAAAAGAAATTGTTATCTCGGCTTCTAATAATTGGAGAGTAATCTTTTTTTTTAAATTCGTAGAAAAATGTTAGCTATCGAATGTTTCATATGGCTATTTAATATGATGCATATTAACAGAATTATTCTATTGTTTTATACAAAAAAAAAGATACACTTTTCAAAGTCATTTTATAATAGTTTAACTACAAAAAATTGTTTTGTTATTAAATGTACGTGATAGTACAATTCTTGAAGAAGAAAAATCACCCCTGTAAATTGCTGTGCGACTGCACAAAGATGAAGAAATTAAGTTTTTCGCAGACAAGTTTTTAGCGAACAAAAACTTTTTGAAAAACTAATGAAAATTTCAAGCTTGTTCAAGGCTAGATTTGTTCGTTACAAGAGTTACATTTTACGAAAATTTTAAAGACGCTTTGCATTTTAATCTCAATGAACAGAAAGTGAAAGTGAAAAAAGACCTTTTTGATGTTGTTTAATTTTTTTTCTACTTAATTAATAGATCGATTTTAATGTTTCACATCTCATTTTATAGATATTTCGAATACCTATATTTTTCATACCGAACTTTTTTCACAATCAATATCTTCCGTTTTATAAGTAAAACGGACATAAGTAAACGGACATAACGGGGATAAGTACGTTTTATAAGTGTTTTTGCAACTATTCGATTTTTTGCGCATATTTTCTTCACAAATCTCAAATTTCAAACATACGCATTTCTTTTCTGATGGCCTTTTGAAAATTTTCGTGAAGAGAAATGCTGTTTTATAATTTTTTTCCGATAAAATTCTACTTCTACTGAATCCTTACCTCTATCCTTGCTATTCGAGTTTACGAGGAGATATATAACGCGAAAAATCGTAAACAATTAAATATCTCGTAAATTGTTGCGTTGCATTTTAACATGATTTATATTATTTTGGATTAAAGAGAGAGGTTATTATTAATTTATTAAAACTTATACGTTATTTATATGTTAATGATCCTCACTCCTTATTGATGCAGAGGATCAACGAGCGGCCGAGGTTGCCAAGAAAGCATTGTCGGTCGCTTGGAACAATGTGAAAAGGAGCTCACTGTCTCATTCACTCTCGACGCGCCGAAAGCGAACACACGTACATGAGCTCGTGCTTGAATGTATGACTATCAGTTTCGCCTAATCGCCATCTGATTCTGTGTCGCTGCCATCAACGCAGAGTTCTTGACTGAGTAGTTAAGATCCTTAAGGGGATGCTGGAGCGAAGATTGAACTTAATCAAGATCGATATTACAGATTTTCATTTCCAATAAGACGTATAAGATGGTTACGCCCTCTGAGTTAATGTGATCATGAAAATTCGATCGATATTTTTATTCCATTTCCTATTTATACTATTACTATCTTAGCAGGGATGAAAACACGTATTAGGCTCGGTTTCACAAATGTAAGATTTATTTTATTTTGGAAAATTGTTCAATTTTAAGAATTGAGAAAAAAATAAACCGGAATTGAAGTTAATCTTATATTTATGGAATCTGGCCTTAGAAATACAATTGTATTATATACACATGCAATGTAGGCATTCCAATATGTATATACCACCAGTATTAAAAATCTGTAATATACATAAAATATAGATTTTTAACTAATAGTTATATCGACATGAAGCCGTTGTAGCACTTTTTCCTTACGTTCAATGCCATTTTAGGTTACGATAATATAATATCAATAAATGAATACGAGATTGCACATACATAATCTTTTTGCTCTGTCTAATAAAAAAAGATAGATACTTATAGTATTTACATTACTAACATGTCGACTTACTTATATGTATATCCAATATAGAAAATTGTATGTATATTATACTATGTGAAAACACATACACATACATACATACACGCATTATAAACAGATAAAAGTTACTCATATTGAAATAATCATGCAGATATTATCTATTTATACGCAATATTAGAATTTTATGTATATACATTGTATAATGTGTGTATTCATATCGCACAAACATAATATTTATAATTCTAACATTGTTGTAACATATATAAAAAAACATTATTAGTGAATATAAATTATAATTGTATTTTATATGTATTATAATGTACATAAACACAATAATGTAATCAAAATATAATTTTAATATTGCATATATCATTAATTCACTAATGTCTATATGCAATAATAGAATAATATTTTATGTCATTGTGTGTGTACATATATTATAATACATAAAATGTAATTGTAATTCGTATTCATGAATGTAACATATATATTAGCTATACATAGATATATTACATATATATTATACGCAGCTCCATTTTTTACTATATTTAATAAAAAGATGTAGAAGTTACTCATGTTAAAATACAGATATTAGTGGTATATGTACTTAAATATACAATACAGGCAATATTATACAATATTGTACTACATATGTATTATAATACACATGTATATTATAATGTATATTATAATGTATATGAATATACGTTATAGATAGAAGTTATTAATGCTAAGCTATTTATGCTTATATCATTCCCTATGTTTAAATATGCAATATTAAAATTGTATGTACATATATAATATAATGTATATATATATATATATATACATATAAAATTTAATTGCAATGTTTTGTATAAATAAACATAGGAAATATCTGCATGAGTACCTCAGTATAAATTACTTCTAGCTTTAATTTGTGTAGATATTCACATATCATAATACACATGCAATAGTCTAATATTGAAAAAAATAATTATTATATAGAAGACTTTAAATCTATAAAATATAAATCTATAAAATATAACTATATATATAACTAACATAAATCAAAGCTAATGAGGTAAGATATATAGATATATAGATATATAATGAAAAACTCACGTATCAAAAAGATTGTGTTATTTACAAATTGCCAAAGATGAAGTGATGTAAAATTTTAGTAGATAGATTTGTATAAATGTAATTTTGTAATCAATTATGTATCAAAACTTCTTGGCACGTTGTCTATCTAAAACTTTACATCACTTCATCTCTGGCAATTTGCGAGTGACAATCTTTTTGTATTTGTGAGTTTTTCGTAATATATTTGTATGCTGAAGAGGACTTCAAAATGAATTCAAATGTACAAAGTAGATATAATTTATCAGAGGACTCGTAATTTGATTATTTTTTGTAAGATGTTACGTCTATCATCTGCGTTTGACTCTCATTAGCTTTGATTTATGTTAGTTGTATTTTGATATTGAAAACATAGATCACTAATATCCGTACTTTTGACCATAAAAAACATATCTCTTTTTATTAAACATAAAAAAACATAATAAAAAGAGGAAAAAAGAATTACATTACACGTAAAAGAGATGAAGTAGCTACACATATATGTGAATATGAATTAGAAATATATTTTATGTTTTGTAATGTTTATACATCATAATGCACATAAAATATAATTCTAATATTCACTATTGTATCTATATCATATCATGAAAAGCTAAGTATGAGTAATTTCTGTTTCTTCTTATTATTGACCTTCTATAATAAGCCATTAATCATAAATCAGAAGTTAAAAACCAATCACAATCGTCAATTTTTAGCATCTGATTTCTAATTTGACTGATTTATAGTTCATTATTGTAAAAGGCCCATTAAATAATAATAAAAAGAAAAGATGGAATAGCTACATATGTATGTGCAATGTATTTATGTACTGACAATATATGCTATATCCTAAGTTAAAATATCATTGCGAACAAAGGAAAAAGTGCTATTACATAACACGTGTATACATTTCAAATACATGTTTGCATTCGAAGATATATCTATGTCACAGTCAGAGTGTTCATTTAGTAAAAATACTTATTGTAACTTGTTGTTAATTAACGTACATTGACCTACATATAAATGTATACATTTACTAAAACACTTTGACTATGATATATTCATACGTACAGCGTCGTATGAAAATTACGTATATGGCTATTGATTGTGTAATGTATGTTTTATATATATATAATGTGTTATATGTACAACATATTTATTATATAGGGTGTCTAAAAAGATCGGATTTATGAGCTGAAAAGTGACTATATAATAAAAGTGACTATAACTAATCGTGAATTGTATTTGTCGGCATACATAGTACACCAAAATATAATGCGTTGACCTATGATTTACGTTCTACGACTCAATCATCGTTATGTTATAAGGCCCTTACATAACGTTTTTTTGAAAGAAACGCTTCAAACAAAAGTTGATAAGATTGGTAAGGTTGCAAATTTACATTTAGTTTAAACTTGGATCTGCAGGGTCAGACCAAGATCTCGTCTATGTTTTTTTTAATGAGACATGCTATTTTTATTGTAAACTCTAATATATAGTTATTATTAATATATTGATTTATACGAGGATATAAGTTCGAAAAGTTCTCGGTCTAGTATAGAAATAATCCCACAAATATCAAACTATAATTGCTGCTATAATTTTAGAAAAATTTGATCCTTTACAGGATTACTGTTAAAATTTCAGGCAGATGTGTTCATTAGTTTCTTTGTTTCGGTCGTGTCAAGCAATCAGCTTTTGATTCCATCATGACAATGTATCTATTCATATTTCTTCAATTGCAGACGTAAAATTTTACAAATTGGTTCCGCAATCGTATTTCACCAGATTTGATAATCGAAATGCCTCTGGCAGTAAATTAAAAATAGTCAGCTCACGAAAAACGCCTCTGACATTGACAACGCCACATACATACAAAAAAATTTCACTTTTCACATTTTCATCCTAGAAAAAAAGATACATTATCGAAATCATGATCACATTATTTTCTTCTTAACGATTAATTAAAAAAAGGCGTTTATTGTAAAAACTCTCTATTATCTTTAAAGTTCTATTATTGATACGTCATTTAAGTGCATTCTTCAGGTTTATTCTACTAAAAAAAGTACAAACAGATGAACAAATATATGACGCGGTAAAGTAAAATTCTATGTTACATTCTATGGCACAAAAGCGTAATTAATAGCTCTTTGAAAGAAATCGAATATATATCATAAAAATAATAAAATTAAAAAAAAATATTTTAAAAGTACGAGGGCAAGTCAATAAGTTTTTAGAAAAACATAGTAAAATACATTTTTTTTGATTGATTCATTTTTATTTCTCAACATAGTCTCCTTTTAGTTCGATACACTTGATTCAATGATTGTTCAACTTTTTCAAACTGTCAGAATAATATGATTTGTCCAATCCTTCAAAATAAGCCTCTGTTTCGGCGATGAGCTGCTCTCTGATGGTGAATCTCTTTCCTCCGAATCATTTCTTCAGATTTGGAAACAGGAAATAGTCGCAGGGGACAAAATCTGGCGAATATCTGGATGGGGAAGCAATTCGTAGCGGAATTCGTTGAATTTGGCCATCAATGCCGGACACGTGTGAATCCGTGCATTGTCTTGATGGAAGAGCACTTTCTTCTTCGCCAAATGGGGACGTTTTTTCTTTAAAATGTTGTTGAAACGATCCAATAAGGCTGCGTAATAATCGTCATTGATCGTTTGCTTCGACGGAAAGTAATCGATATGAATTATATCGCGTGTATCCCAAAAAACTGTGACCATCATTCCGGCTTTACGGTCTTCGCCTTCTTCGGAGCTGGTTCACCCGATAAAGTCCATTGTTTTGATTGTTCCTTTATCTCGGGTGTGAAGTAATGAATTCATGTTTCGTCCACAATAATGAATCGACGCAGAAATTCATCTAGATTACATTGAAACATCTCCATTGTTTTGAAATCGCGCTTATGGTCCACAGTGAGCAAACACAGCATCCATCTTGCCGATTGCTTTTTCATACTCAATTGTTCGTGCAAAATTGAAACTGTGCCATGTCGATCAATCAAAATATTATGGACTTTAACGATGATTTCTGGCGTAGCAGCCTCAATTGGACATGCCGAAGGGACCCACGAGGTCATCACATGTGGATGTACGATCATTTAAATTCATCCACCCAATTGTGTACAGTTGTGTACAGCAAACGTTGGTGCAGATGTGCTATGAACATTATCCAACTCGGCTTTGATTTCTTTTGACATTAAATCTTTCATATGCAGATGTTTGATCACTGTATGAAACTCGTTTTTTTTTATTTTGCAAAAAATACAAACGTTGTTCGCTTTAATCGTCTAAAGAAATGAAACCACGCGATGAATTCCACTCAAAATTTGATAGTAATCAGCTGAGAGATGCTACTTGTCAAAAAGTAATGTGACATGACACTATGAGTGCCCTCTGACAAATTTTCTAAGAATTTATTGACTTGCCCTCGTACATTACATTCAGTAAAACGCATTTATTTATTAATATGATATTCAATCATCATTATTAAGAAAATAACAATTATATAGGAAGGAAAATATTTTTATGATAATTTGCTGGAAGGTATAGTCGCAGCATGTTTCTTATATTGCGACGCTTTTGAGATGCAAGTCCGCGCGCGATTCAGCAGTTCGGCCGTCAAGCGTTGATGGCAATGAGAGAAAAGAAGGCGATGCTTCAAAAATCGGCTAAAAAAAATTTAACATGTACTGCAACAATTATAGGAAGAATACTGAATCTACATTTCTATAGATAATTAAAAAATTATTTGTATATTGCACATATAAAGACTTCTTGATTTGTGAATTATAAAATTATATTGACACCATCATTATATTGATTGTACTTTTGTAATTTGATTCATTATCAGAATTTTCATACATTCGGATGATAGTTATAAAAAAACATTTCACAGAAAATACTGATCGACATCAAATGTGACAAAAACATGATTTCTTTTCGGATTTTTTTGCTAAAGGTAAATAGATTTCATTTATATATAAAAATATTGGTTTTCTATCTATTCGGCACATATTACGTTGAATTATTTTTGCTACAATTGTCGATTTAAAACTTTTAGAAATACATCTATAATTTCAATAATTAAATAAAAATATATTTGGCCTGTAATATGTGTTTATTAATAATGTCACTTATGTAAAAAAAAATTACAAAAAGATAAAAAAAGAATCGATGGGATCTCTAACATTCAGATCTCGCATCCTACGCGTGAGATCGTGCCGAGGTCTTGCAAACCACTTCTATTGGTGTACTATATAACGCTCATGGAAAATCATGGAAATGTCAATATTGTAAATTATCGTGTTTTGAAATTATTTTTACTATTACACCAGGTATAAGCTTAAATTCGCTGTTTGCTCATAGGTGGCATTAGTGAGCGTACAAAGTTACCCTGGGCACACAACACATTTTTTTTATGTGTTTGACATCTGTCAACATTAATCAGTGCACATCATCAGCAATTTCATACAACAACATACATTTTTTCTTTCGTAATCATGTCTAGTTTTTTGCTAAAAAAAAAAGCATATGCGGGAAG
>Ga0157364_1002574_pt1 | contig 17000 bp, 7 predicted proteins | sample AttsexASBM2_FD_111476 | JGI IMG/M metagenome (GOLD analysis project Ga0157364, IMG submission 111476) | Fungus gardens microbial communities from leaf cutter ant in Ribeirão Preto, State of São Paulo, Brazil - Atta sexdens ASBM2 | ecosystem: Host-associated > Fungi > Mycelium > Unclassified ... | reverse complement strand
TAATTATATGTATTATAAATAATATCTTGTAATATTGTAACAGAGTACTTTTAAACATAGTGAAAGACATCAAAAATCTTTAACGATTTCAGACTAGTGTCCCCGAGATCTATGACAAAACAACAATGAAGAGAAGAGTAAGAATGGTAATAGGCGTAAATACTGACACATTTCAATTTAAAGCCAAAAGACCCCGACCTTGAACAGCTGTAGCCTAGAGAGAATATTGCAAAAAAATCTTAGAATAGAAACTGTTTTACAATTTTCATTCTAAAACTTAACAGATGTGAGCAAAAAAGATTTATGCAAAATTTCCTACAAAGAAAGTATCACATAATGAATGACAAAAGGAGACATCAGACAACGACAATCAGACAACGCAGAATTATTTTCGTTTTCTCGAGGAGGGAGGGGAGGGTGCTTTTCTTAGAGGCATATAAACGGGTGGTTCTGTTAGAGTCGCCATAAGTCACAATTAGGTCACGGATGAGCACAGGGTGCGCCGATGTCTTTTAGAAATGTAGGTGTACGTTCACGCTACGAAAATCAGGTTTCTCGAAACTAAAACGTTCGTGGCGAAGGGAACGGTTCTGTAATGGATGCCAAAGAGAATCCGGCTGGTCTATACTGATTTAACGTTAGTCTAATTCGAGCGTTCGCGATATTCTATAGCTATGCCTGTTTATAACGCATAAATAATTACCACTTAGCTCCTTTGTCGTTATGTATTGCCACGATCGTCCCGTTGCTCCTCTTTGGCCTAGATTGTCCCCTTTGTCCCTGCAAATCGTTTACGACCGTAAGATTTATCGTCGTAGAATGCGTCTGTCGTACGGTTACTGTGCCGGAATCATCATTAAAGATCGATAATTCACGCGTATTATGATGCGCTTGGGCCAACTGATAAACAGCTTTACTGCGCAGTGACTCACTGAAGCGTTTTAGTATCACGCGCTAAAATAGTTGCGCCGATCTTAGCACGTTTCCAATAAACGCAGTACAACTTTATGATTCTCTTGGTCGCAGAAAGTTGATCTTCTTTGTCTTGCGACTTGTTACAAATATGTACGTATCGTCCAATATCGTTTTAGACGTCCAATATCGCGGACTGAAACTTTCGATGCGCGCTACTAATAAATTCAAGAAAACGGTACTGTATATAAAATGTGGAAGGAGATCCAGTAGAAATAAACAATTAAATTTATAACATTCTGGCATTTTAATATTGTTTTGTCAATACAAACAGTTATAATTAATTTTTTTTATTGAAATCGAGAAATATTACTTACTTCTTCATTTGTAATATAGATAATTTAAAAGTTCGAAATTTTCTTTAAGTTGAAATATGAATTAATATGTACATTATCTCTCTAGGATGACATTATTTCATTCACATTTAAAAAACAATATTTTTACTGTTTTTGTAAAAAATAATCTACAAGTGAAAAGTCGATTGATATATCTACGTTATCGATATATTGATGAATATCTAATCTTTTTGATAATTAAAAATATCAGTGCTCAATGCTATACATACATTTCCATCTTCAGTTCTTAACTAATCAGCACAAATCCCTATTAAATCCCTAATTTACCCTAAATTTATCTCCAATTTAATTTTAATGTGATGTGCATCATTTACCCCTAAATGATTAAAGAGAAATAAAAATGTTTTATTTTATTAATAAAATATTATTATTAACATTATGAGCTTCTTTTTGCGTAATGCAATTTCGTTATCGAAATGCTACATTAAATTCATATAGTATATACTCAAAATATTCAAGATATCATTAAATACCGAAAGATCAGAAATACCGTTTTAAGATCATTCGCGAAGACCGAACAAATGACGCATAGTGAATAAGTGCGACGATCACGAAAGAGAAAAATTCCAACGATCTCACGTACCGTACCAGAAATAATCGCGTCTGCGAAAAATCGAAGTGGACCTTAAGATAGAGTGCCATTCCGTTATCTTTACGGCTTGGCGATCTCAGTCTGGCGTATGACCACAATCACGGGATCGTGTATTTTGCGCGTGCACACATAAGTTTAGAACACGAGGGAACGACCTTAGGACGGGCACTGTTTCCCGAAGAGCACAGTCACAGACCTCTTTCCCTCCCGTAAAGTTTTACGACGCCGAGTTATAATTATTTTATTATCGCCGATCGTAAACGATCAAACAGTGAAGGTAATAATATGCAGTAAATACCTTTAATGGACAATCTAAGTGCCCAGGTGAACGTGTTAAGACGTGGCCGCTATTAAACAGCGGGGCATCGTCGCGCGTTCCTGCAATCGATCGATAGATTTATCTGGTTTCGTCTTCATTTATTTCGCATGAGGATATAAAAACGCGAACTTGCTTTGCCGGTCGTGAATGTTGTGTTCCCTGAACCGACTCAGGATTCAGAGCCGCATCGACTTTCCGAGCCATCAAATTTCATTTTTTCTCGTTTTCATTTGCATTCCCAATGACGTAAATCTTTAATTTTATTCCTAAACTAATATTTTTTATGACGCGATCATTATTTGTCTTGAATCCATGCATGTAAGTCAATCCGAAAATGTAACTAAGCGCTTCTAAAGCTGTAAAAAAAGACAACCTTCTCAATTGTACAATTATGTCCTTTCAACGAGACACTTCAATCGATCGCTACTTGTTGATGTAATCGTTATTAAGGATTGTTAAATATCAATTTGATGTGCTTTGCGTAATTAACCCTCGAGACCGGAACATCTCTGAATTAAATTTGTAATCAATATACCCTATGGACCAAATTATCACACGTTTCGCGTACACGATGTGCGACTTCAATATCAAAATTGCATCTTCATCCTAGTAGGATAATTGCTTTCATTTCACATATATAATCCGCACAATTCAGCCAAAGAATTCTATTACAAAAGGATTCGCAATCTACTGAAGAAATTACCAATCATTAAAAGAACTTTTACAATTCGACCGTAGAAATGTATAGTCATAAAATCTAATTACCGTCTACTACAAACCACATGTCCATGATAAAGTCGTTAGAGCAATTAATTTTTGTTTGATATAAATAGTAACAAAGGAAAAAAATATATTATCGCGACTTGTGTATGTACAACATGTATAAAGCACGAATTTATTTTGAGAAAAATATAAATATAATGGAAAATAATTGTAAATATTCCAGAATATATCGTGGTCATTAGAGGGGTATTAGTCAGTAATATCCTATTCTCTGACCTATTTTTTCTTATTTGTTTATTACATGCGCATTACGATGTTCCTGCGAAGAATAAGGCGTATCACTTCGAGAACCCCTGCCGCAGTATTCACAATCACGGATTTGATTTGGCGTCGGTAATATAATGTCTCTAACGAGAGTGTGGTATAAGGACAAGGGTGGAACGGGAAGGAAAGAGGGTGAAGGAGTGAAAGGAGGATAGCGCGTAATGCCATAATGCCAAACCAACACAGTCCCGCTCGTCAGTATCTTTGATTAGAGACTCTATCCTCCTGATTTGCTTCTAATAAACCCATAAAACCGCCAGGAGATCAGACTCCGCGCGGCGCAACGGCCACGATGATTCAAAGATTCATCGAAGGGAGGAGGGTCACCATACTTATCGATATGTTCAAACGAGATAGCTTAGCTGAAGACGAAGAATAAGACGCTCGTAAATTGGCTACGTGGAATTTTCATTCAAATGTATTGTATGAATATAAATATTTATATCCGTACATTATTAATCTTCTTTTTTGCACAGAATCACAATTCATTATCCTTCTTGCTACTGTACATAATGTGAGTAACATGCAGTCATAGATATACGAAACGATTCACTAAAATTAGTGGAATTACATTTCTTGTAAAGTAGCAATATATTGTTTACTGTCATGTACAGAAAAACCAAGTCACTCATTTGAAACTTTAATTGTAGGTACGCACATGCATCTTGATATATTCCTTAGTAAAATACGCCCATTGAGAATACGGTACGGAAATTCATTCGACGTGTCTGACAAACATGTCCGTATTGCAAATTTTCTAGGCAAGAGTTGCGAACGCAGCGCGTAATCGCCAAATCGGTTAATATACCAAAGTTTTCGCATCATCCGCCTAGCTCTTCTATCTCTTCAGCTCTTTCCGCGCTTATTAACTCCAGCCGGTGATTTCTGCAGCCAGCGGGAGGCATTCCGGGTGTATATAACGTTGCCTTCGAGCCGTCAACTCATTCTGCTTGGTTTACATCCTCCAAAGATGCTCGTTCGCGTTCCAGGGATTTGGAACCGGAGAAACAAGTCGAACGTTAAATATTCATATCCAATATCCGCCACAACTTTCAGAAACAATTCTGTATAAAAACTGCTGCACACACACACACACACACACACACACACACACATATATATATATATATATATATATATATATATATATATACGCAGATAAACGGTGTGGGCATTAAAAATATCTCATCAATATAAACATTATCGATCGAAGAATATATATGCTATTCGTCTTTGTTCTTGTAGAAAGTTATTTTTTTTTATAGAAAGTTCAAATAGCACAAAGGAAACTCTTTTCGCCAAAGCAATTATTAATTAAGCGCGTCGCGTAATTATAGTGGTCATTACAGCACTGTGACAAACGATATCAGTCAATCAGCCGCTTCCGTTTCCTCTCAAACGAAACTTTCAACCAATTCCTGCATTTCCTTGCTTAACCTCGCCAATCCCACACGATTTTAAGCGACATGAGGCAACGCGAGTAGCGGAAGAAAAGAGGGAAGGATGATTCGAGCCGAGACTTTTCTTTTCCCACTCTTACGTTTCACAACACGAATACCAAGGAGTTAACGAACGCATGGTACTCTCACTTTCATTGGTACAGTCTTGGCCCACGCGTCATCATAATTACAACGTGCACGCACGCGTGTCCCGCACTGCGTGATCGGCGTGCCAAGTGCACCTTTACCTCCAGAATCACGTTCATCTGGTGCGATTTGAGACCGATCGATGTGAGTTCCGATATATATATATATATATATATATATATATATATATATATATATATATATATATACACACACACATAAGTTTTATGTTAAATTTCACATGCACATTTATTACACAAAAAAATTTACTAAATCTTAATATTTATTTTTTTAAATAATACTAGGTAAACATTTACTTAAGTAAATATTTACTCAATAAAAAATGATAATTAAATCAAATTAATAAGTTTTATACCAAATTAATATATGTTTACGTTTAGTAAACATATTTACTTAGTTATTATTTAAACAAATATTTTTTTAAATTTATTTTCTAGTTATGATCTTATATATATATATATAATCATAATACATAACAATCATTTGACATAAAACTTTTAGACGACGATTTATATATTGATACGTTGAAACGTCGCGGATTGATGACAGAGCTGAGATGGAATTCTCGCACTTGTTACAGCTTGCGGTGCACAGATCGGTACAACAACTTATCGGAACGACGTTATGATGTCATGATGACATCATCCGCCGACAGATCTGCTGCCGCTGCATCGAGCAGAACTGGCCGACACTCTAGACAGGATATTGTCGCGGCGCTCATTCACTAATTGATCCATCGTGGTGTTTTATTTAACACTAACAGCGCGCGGTTCTCAATCTAAAGTGTCGTTGACTTTACGTCGCAATTTCACGATAGGATATATTAGAATTAAGAAACTCTGGCACTTTTCAAACTGGCAACTTTGTCCAAATTAGAAAATGAACATATAATATTGAACATAATCTTAATTTTACATAGAATAAATTTAATTTGACATGCTTTGTGTTACTATGAATATTTTAGATATTATTAGATGCATTTGGATAGTATTTATAAACTATCATGTGTAAAATGATTTTTTTTAATTAAAATTCATACGTCTTTTATCACATTTTATAATTTCACAAATACTCTTTATTTTAATTAACTCATTTCAAACAGATAATGAAATGACTTCATTAATAATACCTTTTTCTTCGGCAATGCATGTAAACTCATTGAACTCTCAATAAATATTTTTCGTAAGAGATGCGTAATAAGATGAGAACCGTTTCTTGAGGCAATGGTATTAATTCATAGAGTTCATAATCTATTAGTTATGTTAGCGGGCGAGCCGTTAACGAGTGTAATGGCAGCACACGCTATCTACGTGTCATTTAACTCCGACACCCTCACACCATCGATGATCTCATGTCGTAGCCAACTTGACTTGACTTAATTGTTTGTTATCATTACTGAACGCGTGCTATTGAAATTAATGTTAATCCGTCTCGGTTAACATGTGCTCTCATAAAACCTGTTTCCGGTGCATGAAGCGAGCACGCTTGATAGAATTAAGCTACTTGTGCCCTGCCTAAGTGATTCTTCGCAATGAACAGGCAGTTTTTCATAAAGAGGGATGATTCCTAGAATACTTAATTTCTTTATAAGATATCATTTCCGGTATTAACAATGCCGTTCTCGACTAGTGTCGTTGTGTTACGAATAATCAGCGTTCAATGATCAGATATGCGTTGCATGCATATTATGTTTATGATTAAATAGCTGATATGCGGTAATAATAGTTATTACGTAGAGGTGGAAGAGAGCTCTATTAAATTATAAAATGCGATCTGCATTAGTAGAATTTATTATCATAATCTCGTAAGGAAAAATCGCGCACGACAGATTTGAAGCAACTAGAAAAATTATTAATTTTATTGTACTAACATACGACCATCATTTGTGAATGGAAAAATTACAAAACGATTTGTCATTCAATATTTCATGCATTCCTATGCAATTTAATCGATATCTTAATGACTGACCTCGAAACAATTAATATTTAAACCCAACATATCGATATGGTTGCACAATCCAATACGCGAACATGCAACCAGATAAGATCGAACAAAGTATTAGAAATTATCAGCAATAAAAACAGCAAGTACTGCTCATTATCCTATACATGATCAAATCTTCCTTTTTTCTGCATCCTTACCGGAAAATCCAAAGCCCGTGAACATGAAGTTATTTATCGTGAAGCATATATTCCAAGATGGAATGAAGAGTCAATTAAGAATTCTTCATTAAATTCCCGTAGCTATCTGTAATTACTGGATCATTAATGAGAGCAACCGAGTATAGTATCTGAAGAAACGAAAGATTGTAGATTATTACCGGAGATGCATCGTGATGTAAGTTATGAATTAATATCACGATAGGTATTATCTCTGAAAAACCTTCGCTGACTAAAGCGTCGTAAAACGTAGGTACGTATTGCGCGATGCTTGATAGATATCAATAATAATTAGCATTATCAGTTCTTTTTTTCCTTTTCAACGCAGCTTTTCAAAATGGTAAACGTGAAAACGTAAGTATGAGTATGGAGTTATATTCATCGCGATTATTCCGCTTGCGGCGACCTTTATCAGTCCTCGCGGCATTGTATCGAAAGATAATGGATCGCCTTCGCGGTCTTTTCCAAGTCCGTTAAACGGCTCATCATAAATTTCACAGGCCGTTCGGGCAATCTGTAATAATATCGATCAGCGGAGTAGACACATGTGAACTATCAACCATATCTGGACCGTGCCCGATTCGTAATAAACTGCGATCAGCAGCTATCTATGGTCGCTGCGAACATAACTATATGAGTATGTATCGCGAGAGCCGGTTTTCAACCGGTGGACAAAAGTGTACTATTGCGTCACATTATCTATTGTCGCTATTATGTCACTATGAAATTCATTATTGTGATTTTATAATTTGAAGATTCTTGTGCGACAAATTGGAAGCAAATAAAGATGATTAATTTTATCATCGAGAATAATATCTCTATCTCGAAAGATTTCGAAACTTACTATTGACATTACATGAACATTTTATTCGTTAATCAGAAAGCTTCATAAATTAAAATGCATTTCAAAACATATCTGAAAATGTTGTTCATTTATGGAACTTGCGTATTTGAATAGATCGTTACACGAGGCATTTACGGTCATATAACGCGAAAGCCAATTTTGGCAGCTCGGAAATAAATTATCGCGATGTGTAAAAGCTCGCTATAAAGGTAACTGTTATTTTTAAAGCGACAAATTGTACCGTGCAGCTTGTATAATAAGACAGTATCTGGTTATTTAAAAAAAAAGAAATCGATAAATAATTATTTTAAAGGATTCGCCAAAAGAAAATGTGTAGCTAATTGCGATTATGCGAATGAAAACGAGCTGTGGTGAATTAAAAATGTGCTCTGCATGAAAAATCACTATTTTCATAATAGTATCTTCTATTCTCGCGAAAAATTATTGTAAGTAGAAACGAATTTTTCGAGAGAATCCTTTGCTAGGGAGAAATTATATAAATCTGAACTATTGCGTCGCGCAAGATCGAATGATGATGCTAGTTTCGTGGGTCGGTGAGTTATTGCCTACAGGTCAATGACCACATTATGCCCTGCCTCACTAGCTACATTGAATTAGTATCGTTTATCGTCAATCAATGAGAGGAAGTCGAATGACCAGGCAGGGTCTCGGATTAGTAGTAATTTTTTTCAATTCAGCCAATATTCACTAACAAGCGAGCTTTAAATTTTATTACAAGATTGTTCACCTTATCTAACAATAACTAAAATGAGAGAGCTAGAGATTTATCAACAAATTTAAATAAGTAATTTAAACATAAATGGATAATAAATGAAATATATACGCATTTCACTTCGGATGACAAAGGTTCCTTGTTTCTTCGGTTAAAGTGGTATGCTATACATAAACCCGATTTTAACGAATCTTCTCGCGGTTAAGGCAGTCATCATAGATTACACGGAACGGAGAGCACTTTGCTCCCATTCTTGCATTTTGATTTCTCTCTTTTTCCATCAATGACGCGCTGGTAATACTTTCGAATATGCCGCCGGTTGTAACGCAGGATTTAAAAGTGTATAGACAAAGGTTATAGATTGATTCTATGAATTTGTTTTAATACCCGGGTATTAGGGATCATTAAATCTGGCATGACCGAACCGGTCGCTCTCTTATGACCATGAGGATCATAAGTCTGTGGTTACGGTCGATCGCCATTCAACGATAACACTGTTAGGTCGGTCTCGAGATTGGTTTGGTCTAATTCAAAGACAATTCTCGCTCTTTCTTAAACTCGAATTTGATAGCAATTCAATGCAAAAAGCGGAGTGATTGAATAACAATTAAAGTGTTACTGTAAAAAAAATCATTTTTATATTAGCAAATATGTATTAAGAGATAATGTAGTCATCAGCTAAATAAAACTATACTTTCTTGTGATTTTGAATTTATAAGAAAATTTAAAAATAGCGTCCTTTCAAAGTATTTAAAATTACAGTGGCTTGAGATCTTTGTCGCACTAAAATACTCAACGTTAAATGCTTGATAATCTATTAATAAATCCTCGTATACGAGAGACGACGAGAATTTGCGAAAGATGATGGTGAATTTTCCTCGTAAGTGAAGCACGAGAATTCGGCGGTGCCTGCAAAAGTGGCAAGTAACGACTGCCGTCAGAAACGCGACAGACTGTTGTGCGTCAAGCGTGCTCGTAACAGGCGCTTCGTGAAGCGCTTGTTACGATCCGGTCTTGTCCTGATACACGTTGCATTTAGTCAGGACCACCCCGTGGTCCGCGAACGCTTCTGCCCACGCAAGCGAGGGCCGTCCCGACGCTGTGGATATTTATACAGCTATTGTCCCCGAATCCAGCGTCGATAACTCAGTCTAATTACACCGAGAGCAGGACATATTGTACTCACTGAGAGAAAGATGATGGCCACGAAATAAAGATTTATCATAATTGTAACAGAAGTACGGTGCCTGCTATGATGATAGCGAAATGCAATTTGTGAGAGTAAAACCTTTATGAATATAAATCGATAACCTTCTTAACATCTTAACATCAATTTCTATAATGCATTATTGTTACTTTTACACGCTTTATATGTCATACATACCTTTTTTTATTTCTATTTAAGGTCTGATTTAAGAAAAATTATGTAACACGAGTTTGTTTGAACAGAGTATTTTTATAGTATATTTAAAACAATTTAATTTATATTATTTGTTAAAAAAAAATTTTTATGGTACGATATAATTATAGAACGACATAATTTATTCTACGAAAATTGAACAGATTCGAAAAACTGAAAGATATTCAAAACATCTAACGAAATATCCAACGTATTTTTATACATGAAATAGGATGCTCTAATAATGCACCATCACGTACGTACGACACAATACATGTCATGCTGGTAGGCAAACGAATGAATGAAATGCAGTAACAGGGCAGCGAAGGCGAGGAAAGGAGAAACGGCTGCGTCTGTAAATAACTTCTATAAAATAAATGTAACGGCTCGTTCGATAGCAAAAGGCTAATGAGAATAGGTGCGTGCGAATGCCGAGAGACAACGCCCCAATTAACATAACGCATCATGCGGAGACTTTTATTTATTTATATTCGCCTCTAGAGGGGGGGGAGAAAGAGAGAGAGAGAAAGAGAGAGAGAGAGAGGGGGGGCGGGGGACGAGGCAAGCTGAGTTTTATTTATGGCCTATCAGGTTAATTAATAACGCACGAGTCTGTCTATGCCTCTCGTTCTCGCTCTGTCATCGTGAGCCTCTCTTTCTCACTCCGACCGGGACTTGGCGTGTATGGCGAATGGCGTGGAAAAATTAATTCGGTCATTAACGAATCGCATTCGTAATAGCGCGACTCGTGCCCGCCGAGTCCCTCGGGAGTGGGATGAGAAAGGATGAGCGCGGTCCCGCAGGTATTCCGGGAAATATCGATTAATCAAACGAAGGGCGAGCACTTCGCAATCAGTGTTAACAAAGTTTAACGAGCTTCCTGTTATCGTGCGCCGCGATAAGTATGCTTCGTGGATATCAGCCCTTGATAAACGCAATTGCAAACGGCAATACGAGTTAGCAGCGTCGTTATTTGTGAATTCAGCTCTAACGTGGCGTATTTTCAGCGACTAGTTGTCGCTCTAACGCAGCATTATTACTAATCTGGATACACTGTGAGAGAATCTGTGGTCCTGGGGAAAACTTCGAATTCAACACGTGCAGCTAATACGAGAGACGTTTTACGACACCGAGCTTTCGTGCGCGACGACCTTCAGAAACGTGCTAGGTCAGGTTATTAAGAGGGCACGAGGACTCTTGTTTTATAGAGCCTCGAGACGTTTAAAGAAGATGGTATCCTTCGGCGGTGGAAGGTCAGCCGAATTCAAACGACCGTCTCAGAGGATCTTTCTTTCTCGGGAAGCAGACCGATCGTGTTACACCGGTCTTTCGGGAACCTGTGCGCTAGTAATTATCCCTCCCCCTAACTATAGAGACACTTCGGATCACGTTACACTGTTGGTTCTTACAATTAGTGAAGACATCATCTTTTTGCTGGCGATATAAATTACTTCGTCTAGTTCTTTTTAATTTTATACGTTTGGGAAAAATACAGATCCGAATCAGATAAATTAGATAGCTTAATTGCGAGCGTTATCACAAATAAAATGAGACTTAATATAAGAATACATTTAATTATTAAATGCAAACGTATATTATCGGTGTCTCTCCAACGATATACCTTTAGGTCGTCGCAACCGCTAACCGTTGTAGTCACGCGAGTATAACGTTTGCCTATCGTGAACACAACACTGCCATAAAAGATCTCGATACATTAACATACGTGATTACCAGCAGATATTTCCGTGACCCGGCCAGTCTTATCGTACTTCCGCCGAACGGTACAAAATCATCGGAAATGTACATCATTGCGTTGCAGATCGTGTTTACAACATTGTGCATGCACAACGTTGTACGTTGTATATATACGCCGAACACAATGGAGTACAGCCGTCGGCTCTGAGCGATTCTTTCGCGATTCTCTTTCTTCCTTGCTCTCCCTTTTCCTTCTCTCTTTCTACGGAGTCTCAGTATAATGTTTTATAGCGGCGATCAGCCGTAGAAGTATGAAGTGTCGATAGAGCGAGGCAGAAGCGAAGAGCGGCAAAGATCAAAGGGTCCATAGAGGCCGCGTGGTAGCTCGGGGGACAGAGGGAGTCCCTCCTCTTCCCTTCTACATCTCACTTTCGTCTCTCGCCGCGCCATCTTCCTCTTCTCTTTCGCGCCGCCACGCTCTTCGTCGTGATCTCCGCTGACTGTCTTCTCTGTCTCGTTCGACCAACACTCTCTTCCCTACAGTCCGAGCGAATGGTTTCTACGTTTGCTGCAAGTCTTTCTTCTTCGTTTGCTCTTGATCCTCCATCTCCTCCACCTCCTCAATCTCCTCTTCCTCAATCTGCCTTCCTCCTCTTCCTCCATGATTGGCGCTGGCTTCATGACGATTCTGTGATTTTCTTCGGCGCCCGAGACTGGCAAATCGTATTTTCTGAATACCGCCGAGTCCCACGCTGAAGATATTGAAACCCACGTTACGAGAAGATGATGGAAACGGCGAGCCTTGAACGTGAAGCGCAAAAAGGATTGAAAGACTATCGGGAGATCGGCATTTAGATGCGTCGGTTTCGAATTGTAAGGTTTAATTTGAAGTTTACGGAGTTGATTACTTATTTCTCATTTTGTCTATGGATAAAATTATATTATAAAATAAAATTATAAAAATTTTTAATTGAGTGACTTTACAACATAAGATGTTAGATATAAAATCGCGTTCTCCATTATTTTAAATATTTCTTAAATTTTCACGAATATATGAATTACAGTATAATTCAATCGTTGCTTTCCCAATGACGTTGTATAAAAAATGATAAGACTAACTACTTTTGTCATATTATATATTTTAAAGACTTTTAGAATACTTTTCACTGAATTCAAAGCGTATAAAGGAACAATTAACCGAGTAACCGCGAAATAATGAATCCAAAAAGTAATTCCGTCAAGTAAGACGCGACTTCTCGCCAATGAGGGACGATGAAAAAACAGTTGATGACACGATGACCGAGCGTTGTCTTATTTCGTTTGAAACAGATCTTGTCAAGCCGAATTTCCTTTGTTACATTTACATTTTGGCACAATATTTAATAAATAAACAAAATCATAATCCAGTTCTCTATGAGCGACCCAGCGCGCCATGGTATGACATATCAGCCGGTTATTATTATCGGCAGACCCGCCGGATTGCTTGGAGACCCGCTTGGGACTTTGATGAGTCAGCCTACCGAGCGGCGTTCTGCTAATTTTTCAATTTATTCCTTCAATTATGGCGAAGTGCGCGATATGCCGACAATTGGCCGCTATTAGTTTCGAAACGCGAGGATTCGGAGCTTCCGCTGGCAAAAAAAAAAATTCACGCGCGTCTTGGCGCTTCCATTCGTGCTGATCATCGCCGTTGTCTTGGACGATGCCGTTAATACGCGAATAAGAAATTAAGAGGGCGGGTCCCTCTGTTTATGATCTTATTGGGAAAGAACTTAACGTCATCTAAATACTGCCCCCGTGAAATTTACGTTCTTGTTATTAATCGCACCTGCAACATTTGTCTGATTATGTTAACTTAAATGTCATTCTTTACTTTCTTTATACGTCGGAATTATCATAATAAGAGTATACTTACGGCGAAAAGTGGATCTTAAAGTCTATCTCCGATGTTACGAGCATGGACGCTAATTCTGTATGCAATTTTCAGATTATCATATGCTTCTTTAGAGCGATTTGATTAATTTCAACAAGATAAAATTAATTAGCAATTTCTTGTAATCGTATATATGGAACAACTACATCATTAAACACTCATGTCTGTCATGTTATAAATATATTAGAACATTTTCATATAGAAATCATGCGATTAATTAGATAGAAGCTTCCTCTCGCGTAGGATATACATAATTATTAAGTCTCTACAGCCCAGTCCCGTACAGCACAGAACTGAAGACAACGTATGTTAATATTTCGTAAATTGATTTATTCCACAAGATTTAATGTTTCTAACGCCGGCTAACGAGACAACTATAATTTGTCGCGAAAAACGGACTAACGAGCCGACGCCATTCCCGCAATTAGCCGCGCGCGTAAACGCAGCTCGGCCGGACAAAGGATTACGAATACACTTGCGCGCGATGATGAGAAGGCGTCTCTAGTCGTGATCGCATAAATCAACGCAAAAACGGAGAGCCGCGAGAGAGACGAGAGAGTCGGAGAGGACTGCGCGAGAAAGGGTCAGGCCGCTCGACCGACCGGCTAGCCCGGTCAGGTACCACCAGGTATATACCTGGCGGGTTCTGGAAAACATTGACGCGCGACAAGAGGCAACGCACCCGTCCCGATGACACAGCGGCGCACGTGCGCACAGAGTAGTCGAGTATAAATAATACAAGACGCGGACAAAGATGCCGCCCTCCCAGCCATTTGTTTAAATTAAAATTATCTTTGCGGGGCGGAGAGGCGAGAGAAGTGCCCGCGAGTACCCGGGCACGCGTGTCGCCGCACGCCGCACACGATCGCGCACACGCGGGCCTTTTATTATGATTGTTAATGGTCGGTTGGTCGTATGTTAGGTGCGGGCCCGCAGAAAGAGAGCGCGGATACATGGTCGAGTTTTGCGAGGGTGTTTCAAATGTGTGGGTATGCGTGTGCATACGAGGTGAATGTCTGCGTGCGGATAAGAACAGGCAATTTTTTTGCCTGGTCCTATGAGTTGCTGGTCAACGTTCTGATACTTCACTTAAGACTATGGCAAAAGAACTTAAGCAGTAAGACATAAGCAGTAAGTAAATCAACATTTTGAATTAGTTACTGCTTATGTTATTGTCTTACGTTCTCTATTATGATTGATCGGTTCGTTTTAAGCGACGTCTAATGAGATTTTAAGGTATAAAATTTAAGCTCAAATCGTAAAAAATTAACTAATCACAATCGAATGTGAAAAGAATAATCGACTACGATTGATCAATTTCTTACCGCATAAGATTTAAAGTTTAAATTTTGTCTTGAAATCTGATTATAGATGTGGTTTTATTTATGTTTTTTTGTGTGCCATGGATTTTTTTCTTATTGATAGAATTCATACTTTTCCGTCTATTTGAAATTAATTTCAGGAAATGTAACGATAGATTCGTAATCTTTCAGTTTCGATTCCACTTTATTAAGGTGTAAATTATAAAAAATATTAAAATTATAAGATATCGGTCGTCAGATTTCATCAGATTTCGTCAGAACGTATTCACAGCTTCGAAGAGTTTAATATTCGAGATACGAAAAGCCGATGGATTTATTAGAGTTTCAGTGACATAAAGATGAAACCAAGGATTAGAAACTAGTGAGCCAGAGGATCGAAATAGAATTAAGAATGCCAAGCGTGTCTTAAATCTACTAGCTGATACCGATCTCACTTCTATCGATAGCCTTATGAGCGGTTTTAACTGGATCCTGAAACGTGATTCGTTGGTAACTGTACGAGGATCGTTATAGATGTCCTGTCGATTTCGTCCGCGGCTAATTGAACATTTTCTCATGTGAGAGAACAAATGAGAGGGAAAGCAGGACCCCGGCGACATTGAGTTCTCGTTTATAACGATTGCAATCGACGATCTACTTACGTATGAACTAATCTTCCAATTAGTACAGCAGTAACTATCTTTTTAGCTCAATAAAACTAAATTAATAATAGCCACGGTGTATGGCGTATCTTTCCATTAAGTATCTACCTCGACGTTATTAACTTTAACAGAAAATGGTCGGACTGTTACTAATTAATGTTACGAGGAAGTGAGCCAGTAGATCCATTTGTGACTTATGAAAACTATATTCCATATCTGCTATGTGTATAAACATTAAAATCGCCAGCTTAAAAATATCATGTTATTTAATATTATGTCATTAGAATTCTAATGATTATAAATAATATATAATTAAATATTTCAATAAAAAAGCAATTACAATAGAGCAATGATATATAAAGTAAATAATGAATCGTAAATGAATGATTTTTTAAAAGAAATATAGAGAAATGCAAATAAGAATATTAAAGAAATGCAAACTTTATTCACATGTGAGAATATGTTTGTCTCGTATGAACAAAGCTCTCATCTCGAGCAAGACCGACAGGTAACAAAGCGCGAAGGATAATTGCGGATCATAATTCTCATGTCACGTTAACGGGAGTACTTTATTGTACGGGCGCTTGGCAATGTTAAAAAAATTACACTTGACACGGCCGTGACAGCACGGCCAAAAGTGTCGCGCGAAGACGATTCGTACATTCGCTTGTGTACATACGCCCGAATATATCTTCGGCGAAGGTAACGAGTTGTGGATCTGGAGATAAGACTCTTTATCGCTATTAAAGAAACTCGTAAAGAGTCGCAAAGGTCTTTTCTTTGAGAAGCAAAAAGATATCAGCGGACTCATTTCGTCTAAGATTTTGCCATGCAACACTGATGTTGTAAGTGAGTTAGTAACTCGAACAATGTACAAAGAAAATTGTATTAATAAAATATATATATATATATATATATATATATATATATATATATGTGTGTGTGTCTATTGTGAGTATTATGAATAAAATTTGTTGGTGAAGTATATATACTTATATATGTACATATATATATATATATATATACATACATCTTCTTTATGCTAAATGTGCTCATTATAATTACAATAATAAAATTATTAAATAATTAACTAAATGAATTAGTTGATTTTTTAAAATTATATAGAGGAGTATATTATAATGCACAAGCATATAAATGATAATCGTTTTTAGTAATCTTCGATCATGATCTATTATACTATATGATTTCTAATGATCGAATCTCAAACAGAATTAATTGAGCTTTTCTTCGAAGAAAGACGTTATTGTCCTTCATCATTTGTCAACGTCATTTTTTAGCATATTAATTATCAAGTTATTAATTTTATTGTATTTATTTAATTTTCATGTAATCTTATAATAATTAATTTGAAGATTGAATC
>Ga0157364_1002573_pt1 | contig 17001 bp, 8 predicted proteins | sample AttsexASBM2_FD_111476 | JGI IMG/M metagenome (GOLD analysis project Ga0157364, IMG submission 111476) | Fungus gardens microbial communities from leaf cutter ant in Ribeirão Preto, State of São Paulo, Brazil - Atta sexdens ASBM2 | ecosystem: Host-associated > Fungi > Mycelium > Unclassified ... | reverse complement strand
AGTCGGTAATACAGATGACTTTAGAATCCCCTTAATGTATCTAACGCGCCTCGCTAGGTTTTATTCTAGCCACGCGCTTGCGATAAATCGGGCGAATAAGACTATTTTCATAAATTAATAACTCGTTAACTAATGCGAAAAATGCAAAACGATATAGGACTTTTCTTTTCAATTTAGTCCATTCCTTATGCAAGAGTTTTATCGTTAATTGTCAAATATCCTGTATATATAGAGTGAGCCAGACCGGAGGAATCGGTATATATGTACTGTTTATGAAAAATTGAATCGAAAAATCTTCTACAATCTTACAATTTTTCGCAATTTTTTTAGTTATAATAAGCAGAATCTTAAATCGACGCATAAAACAATATTAAGATATCTTTAAGAGTTCTTTAAAAAAATATCTTTTTCATAAAGAACTTTGAAAAATATCTTAATATTGTTAATATTCTTGAGGCATCCACAGATGCTTTCTATATAAAGATTATGCGTTTCGCGGATTTCCTCCGTGTCTAGATTCATTCTTGGAATGCTAACGTTTCGTGAATTTTACAATTCATTTCATTAGGACAAGGAACAGCCTGATACTGAGCTGTTCCACGTTCCTTTTTATATTACTTGTTGGAGTGTTGGAGGGAAAGAAGAGAATTGTGGATGAGGAGATTGAGTGAAATCGATCTTCAATATCCGGGAGAATAGTTTTCCATATTTTATTTATGATGTAACCATTATCTCTATTTAGATTGTTAGGGTATTTTTGTATCTCTATGGCTTCTCTATACTTTCTTGGAAAGTATGATGTAATGTTGGCTATTGTGGTCGTTTTGTCAAACAGTATTTGATGTTCTGTTTCGATTTGTGTTCTGATAATGCTGATTGCATGACGTGCTTTAGCCTGACATCACGTTGGTGTTTTTTTATCCGTAGGTTGATCATTCTCCCAGTTTCTCCAATGTATACTTGTCCGCAGGAGTATACAAAATACCTTGTTCCTGCGATGTCAGGCTAAAACACGTCACGCAATCAACATTATTAGAACACAACATCGAAATAGGACATCAAATACTGTTTGACAAAATGACCACAATAGCCAACATTACATCATACTTTCCAAGAAAGTATAGAGAAGCTATAGAGATACAAAACACCCTAACAATCTAAATAGAGATAATGGCTACAACATAAATAAAATATGGAAAACTATTTTCCCGATTATTGAAGACCGATTTCCCCCACTTCTCCCCCTGCCCTCGCCCACAATTCTCTTCTTTCCCCCCAACATTCCAACAAATAGTGTAATATAAAAAGAAACGAGGAACAGTATCAGACTGCTCCTCGCCCTAATGAAGTAGACTGTAAGATTCACGAAACGTTGGCATTCCAAGAATGGATCTGGAGGATCGGACCCGCGAAATGCATAATTTTTATATCTTAATATTATCTTATACATTGATTTTACTCGTTTTTATTCGATAATTTTTAAATTTTTAATATTTCGTTAACAGTCGCGATGCAAAATAATGAAGGATTTTTTAATTCAATTTTTCATAAATACGTATGGTAAGTATGTTTAAACAGTTTATTAATTTGAACACTGTACACACATCAAGCATAAAATACTTTTTAATAATCAGTTCCAGCCGATTTTTTGCTAAAAGTTCTACAATTCCAACGCTTTTTATAGGTTTTGTTCAGATAATAGTTCTTACCTTTTTTAAACAATTTTAAACAATTTTTCATTAAAAAAAAAATTGTGATATGGCTGTCACCATACCACAAGAATAAAATATCTTCTGCAGCCAGCTCCACCTTTTTGCCATATTTCTACAATAGTTCTGATCTGCAATAGTTTCTACATGTTTTGCTCGGAGCCTTTAAGTATTTTCAATCAATTTTTTAATATCATAGCGCTGGCATCGCCACAAGAATGAAGTGACTAGAATTATGTTTTTCGCTGTTTATACAAATCAACAGAAATCGTCGGAACTATTGCAGAACTAACAGAAAATGCCAAAAAATCGGCTGAAACTGAATGTTGAGAAGTACTTTATTCTTCACGTACAGTGCCAGCGCTCTAATTGAAAAATTATTTACAAACAAAAGCTCTGAGTAAAATCTATAGAAAATATCGAAACTCTTACTATCAAAAAATACTAAAAATCGACTGGATCTGTCTGTTAAAAAGTACTTTAATCTTGATGTGTGATGCTCAAATTAAAAAATTGTTTAAATATACTAAAAGGCTGTAACTCTGAACAAATCTTATTGATGAGAAAACATCAGAACTATTGCAGAACTATCGGAAAATGCCAAAAAGTCGGCTAAAACTAACTGTTAGGAGATACTTTACTCTTGACGTGCAATGTCATCGCACTGATTTAATAATTATTAAAGAATATTTAAAAACCGAAATTCTAGATAAAACCTATCCTAGTGTTGGAAAACTATTGCAAAACTTTAAGAAAATTGCGAAAAGTCAGCTAAAACTGATTGTTATGGTTCTTATGTTATGGTTCTTTGTTTTTAGTAATAAAGAAAATAAAGAGTCAAAAAATTTTTTTAATTTCATTCCTATATGCCCTTTATTTTCTTTACATTATTATTTGACACTAAGAGTTCTTCAATTTTATCAATTTAATTACTTTACTCTTGTTGTGTATCAGAATACACGGGATATATTTAGAGCCGGAATTGTTAAAATCAAGAACTGTAGATGTTATCAAGAATTATAAAATTCCATTTAAATTGATTTTTTTATATTCTTGAGATGAGATTCTTCACGAAAAATTAACACTCCAAATTTTCAAATGTTATTTTTTTTTAACTAAATTAACAGAACTATTTTTAAAATCTATCAGGAACTATAGAACTATTGCGGGTGCAATAAAACTTGTAATAACTTGTAACAAAATTTACGATGCCAAAAAATGAATTGCTAATTTCACACACACAAAAACATAAGGTATGTTCTTTACTCCTACACCTTTGAACTAATATGGCGCAATAAGTTGAAGTGAAATAAATATACGTTTGTTTCGCTTCAATTTATTGCTTATAAAGACGGTTACAGAAAGGTCGCTATTACTTTTTTTTCGATGGGTTTTGGAATACAACTTGGAATAATCGAGAAATTAATTTTTATTGTATATGTGGATTCATGAATAAGACCAATCGCTCGATGAGTAGTTGCATTCCGAAACCCGAATCGAAAAAAAGTGTTGCAATCTTTCTGTGACCGGCTATACATACATCAGTTCAGATAGTGCAGGAATAAAAAACACACCTTTAGTTTCTTATAGTTTAGTTAATAATATTGAAGATTTTATACATACTTACACCAAAATCTTCCAAATGCTTTTTTGGGCCAATTCCAGATAACATTAATAATTTTGGACTCTCAACTGCGCCAGCACTTAAAATAACTCCTTTCTTTGCTAATGCTATATATTTATTACCAAATCTAACGAATTCAACTCCCTCGGCTTTATTAAAGTTCACTAATATCTTCAATAGTATAATTAAATAGAATAATATCTTGTATTTATCATGCATAATCACTAAAAATTCAGATAAACTTACTTTAGTAGCGTGTGCATGAGTAAATATAGTCAAAACATGATTAGGCTTTTGATACAATATCTTGTCCGTACTCCATCGTCTGCCATTCTCCATCATTAATTGAGCTTTTGTAAAACCTAGGCAACAAATATTGTAAATATACAAATATAACATGCAATTGAAATTTTATGTAGAAATTAGATACCTATGTCCAATTGTAAATTTATGTTGCTTATATTATGATTTAATTCCTTTATTGCATTCAAAATTACATCAGCAAAATCAGTGGTCCATCTTAAATCACTAATATTTATTGACTCATCATTTTTTGCAACTGATTCTACGATGTTCATGTATGTAAAAAAAAAATCATTATATATAAATATACCTCTCTTTCTCCTAAATTCGTTTTAAAATTATATAGTTTTTTACCAGCAAAATCTGGAAACCATTTTTCATAATCCAGCCGATGTCCTAATACATAAGCCATAAAATTTATACGGCTTGTACCTCCAAGAATTTTACCTCTCGGCCATCTGCTTTGCTATTAAAAGGATCTTTATGACAATATACAGAGTATTTGGAAAATAATAATAAATTTTTCGAAGGTAGACTAAACTGAGAAAAAATGTCCTCATTTTGCAATTTTCGCAATAGTTACCAAGATACTAATTGCTAAAAATTGCCGAAAATTGGTCTTCAATAATTTTTTACTCAAATACTATCAACTTTATAAGAAAACTGCAAGAGACAAAAATTGTTTATTTTCTTCTCATAGAAAAAATTCTACGAATTTTTCAGAATTTTTTATCAACTTTTTAGTACTGCATTTTTTCTAGTTCTTCTTAGTACTTCATTTTTATCAACATGAGAAAATATGATATTCTAAAAATTCTGAAAAAATTATTAAAAAATTCTTAGAATTCTATGAGAAGAAAATAAACAATTTTTGTCTCTTGCAATTTTTCTGTAAAGTTGATAATATTTGAGTAAAAAATTATTGAAGATCAATTTTCAGCAATTTTTAGCAATTAATATTTTGTTAACTATTGCGAAAATTGCAATATGATAGAGGATTTTTCTTCTCAGTTTAGTTCACTGCTCCTAAAGATTTATTATTTTCCAAACACCCTGTATACATCAGTATAATTCTTGATAAATACATAAATTTATATGAAATTAATATTTACGTTATTAATTAAGCCTTTGCATGCATATTCTTGAGGAACAGTGATATATTGCCAATCATAAACAGTATTCTGAATGATTGGTGTCAGAAGTGGTATGTCAAGAAAGAATGGAGCAGTACCACCTGCTTCTAATAATAATACGCTATGTTTATCCTCTGCTAGATTCGTTGCCAGAATTGCACCAGCACTACCAGCACCAACTAGAAGTGCAAATAAATATAAAAAAAAGTTGCTTTAAAAAGAAATGGATTATGTAAGTAATAGTAATTATTTAGAATAGCTACCTCACCTTCCCATTTCAACGAAATTAGGCTTATTTAATGCGTTTTCACTCAAAACGAAAGAACCCGGCAGAAAAACGCAACGGTCATTCCTGCGAATCGAGATATTAAGCATTAAAGATGACAACTATTGAATTTAGGAAATCTGTCAGCTGCAAAATACCGCGATACGGTCACATTTCATTTCATAAAAACGAAGATGAACTATTCTAAATAATTACCAAAGAAAACAAACCATTAGATTTACTGTAGATAATGTCCGCTTGGAATATTTCTAACCGTGAAGACAGTAGGGTGTGAGACAATCTTTTTAGAGCGATCTTTTGCTGTCTAGGCTGCAACTTCTAGGCAGTTAGACCTCAAGTGGGTAGAATATGTTGTTTTTATTTTGTTTAGGGCGGCGTAGCCGCCCTGAACTAATAAGCACTAGTCTATACACTCTACTGTTTACATAACAGATTAATGATTACGCAGTAACACTTTAGTCAATTTCAACGCTCAATATTTCTTCGCAGAGTAATCCCGGAGTTTTTTCTGTCAGATTCTTTTATTTTACGCAAAAATATGTCGAATGAGTCTAATTATAATAATTATAATAATTATATCGAAATCGGAGATAGCTCTTGTGAAGAATTACCCTCATTTTGTCTCTATGACAGATTTCCTAACCCCAATAGTAATCAACTTTAATACTTAATATCTTGGTTCGTGGGGCAGAGCGACACTTTTTTTTGTCAGATTCTTTCATTACATGCAAAAACACGTCGAATAAACTTAATTTTATTGATTTTTAAGGTGATTGCTAATTTGTATAATTGCCTTATCACTTGTATAATTTACTTATCACTTTCATTTATCTTAATTAAAAAATTTTAATTAAAAATTGTTTACCAATAATATAATCATATTGCTGCATATCTCGAACATCATTGAAGAACCATTGAAAATACATATCCAATATATATTCTAAATGAATATAAAAAAGAAATAACATTATCAATGTATTGACAAACACAAATAATAACAATTTCATAAAAATAAACATTTTATAAATTTCTTATTCTCGCTAATTATCATTTATAGAATATTTTTTTCTATTATGAATTTTAGTCCTCATTAAGACCACAGTCCAACACAATTATTCTCCTTTTCTATGTAATTTTTCTGATGCAATGGCTGCGTTCAGCGGATTCAACAGTTGAGTGAGCACTGTTATTAGTGTATTCTTTTAAATCATCCAATCCAGCATCTTAGATCTGGAAGATCACTGAACGCAGCATCGGCTTTTTTGACACGTCATTTAGAATGAAATCACATGGTACGGAAAACGATTACAGAATAGAGAATGCGTCATAGAAGCAACCAATCAGCGTTATTCTGCGTTATTCTGCCAATAACGCTAATTGGTCATAGCGCTAATTCACATCTTCTATTCCATAGCCTTTTTTCGCACCGTGTGATTTCACCCTTATGGCTTGCGAGCCTATGTGTAAGGGTGTCGTCACATGCGACATAAGCGTAATTTTCACCGACCAATCATCGTTTTACTTGATATCGTTTTACTTGAACATCATTTTTCGTCTTATTATGTATGTTTTTTACATTATTTTACATTGTTACATCAAAACATGAAATCACCATGCGTAAAATCCAATTTTTGACTCATTTTAGCTTATTCTGTCTGAAAAAAGGGTTTCGATTTTGCAATATAATTATAGAAATCATGCGTTCCTTTTCATCGCATGGAAAGTCGAAACCAGTCAAAACCCATATGGAACGGTATAATTATATACCCGTATTCCTAATCCTTCCTTCAGAAATGAGGATTTTTTGTTCCTCATTTCATAAACCTTCCTTGATCAAACAAGGAGCCTTATTAGCTTCCTTTTCTTAAGGTTACGAGTTTTCTTGAGGAGGAAATATAGCCTTCATAATCAAGTAAATTTAATTCATCACACTGATCTTTTTACTTTCGATAGTTTTTAATTTAAATCTGATGTGTCGATAATTATTTTTGATAGCTTTTTTCGGAAATAAACTTTTCTAAAGCATTTTCTCCTTCTTAACAACCATTATAGCAAATTCGAAAGCATTGATGCATATTAAAGCCATTGTACACTAATTTAATTTGAATATAAAAATAAAATGCAAATATTTCGAATTATAAAATACATATTTTATCAATAGTACAATAAAACGTATTGAGTATTTCACAATTTAATCGATTTAATTCTATGTTTATAAATATACGTTATTTTGTATATGTACGACGGTTTTAATGTGCATCAGTTTTAATGTGCATCAGTTTTAATGTGCGCAGTGAATGCGTTCAATCAAATTCATTTTATTTTTGTCCATTATTGTTGCAAAATGCTTAATTTAATCAACAATGATATAACCTTTATTATTCACAATTCACGATATTAGGTATGCATATACTATTATGACATGCTACCCTCAGTAAGTTATTAAAATCCCTAAAATATTCCTTCCTTCGGGAAGGCAAACTTACACTGACAAGATAGTAGATAAATTGAATATTTCTGATTTATTTATGTCTATATAATTTGGGAAAAGCATTTAAACATTTCGGAAATGGTATTTTTCTTATAATTAACGAATTTTATCATGTGTCAAGTTAGCAGACAGCAATGTTATTTAATGTGTTTTATGAATGGAATCGATTAGAAATCATTTGGGGAAGATGTCTTCATTATTATTTTCATTTGGGAAAAATCAGTATTTGGTAATTCAATAGATTAAGCACTTAAACACAATAACACTTAATTCAATAGATTAAGCACTTAAACACAATGCGAAGGAATAGCAATAGCGATAGGAATAACACGATTTTAACCTAACCTCAGAAAGTGTATATTCCAATATCTGATTTTTGATAGGTTGAAATCGTACTATTCCTTCGCATTGTGTTTAAGGTTTTATACATTACGAACAAAGCCCGAGTGTAGCAAGTGTAGTACAATGAATAGAATAAATCTAAAATCATCAAAAATTAACCAATTAAACCCAGCGGATAGACGGTTTTATGTACATATACGTATATCAAGAAATATTATGTACATACATACATCTAACAAATATTTAAGTATTTCTAGATGTGAAAGCAATTTGCATTAATTTATAAAATATGTACGTTTATTCATTTAATGATTATTATACACATATGTGGTACAATAAATGTAGAAAGCCTTCTTTAAGCCATAAAGAATTGATCAATCACAGTTGAAAGTGAAAAAAATTACTCGAATTTAATTAAGTCTATGATTAAGTTCTTACTACACATAATTTCTTACGCATTTTTTGACAAAAGAAGAAGATTTATATTTTTCGAGCAGCACTTACAATCTTATACTGTAAGAAAAGAAAAATAAAACGTTTTACCAAAATGTCCAAAAAGGATGTTTAATACCTATTTTTAAAATATTAGAAATTTAACAAAAATTTTACAGATTATTCTTACATATGTTCAGACACTTATAACAAAATTCGAACTCGATTTACTGTGAAGCAACTTGAAATTATAAGAGTTTAAAATAGATTTTTTTTAAATAGATTTTAAGATTACATTTGAGATACTGTCACTGTCAAAAATTTTTCATTTTTTTCAGAAATAATTAGCAATAAAAATTCAAAAGTACATTTCTGCATTTTAGTTATGAGTAATATGATAAAATTCTGTATACAATCTTTATTATTATGAAAACAGTACATATTCGTCAAAATCAAATTTCAGAAACTTTTTGCTACAATACATATAATACTAAACATCTTTAAAGTCTGTTATTTTTACTTTCCTCTACCTATCTTGTAAGAATATGACTAATGTAAACTTAATCTCTATCATAACTTACTGTTTTATATTCAGGAATTTAAAATGATATGAAAAATAATAGTAAAATAGCGATAATATTAGGTGTGGGAAAAAGTTCGTGGCGTTTTTCCCGTTAAATGTAACGGGAAAAACGCCACGAACTTTTTCCCACATCTAATATATCAATATATTAATTTTTCAGTATTATATAAATCAGGGTATTTTATAAATCAGACTAAATACCGATATTCTATAGCAGTATACGTAAAACTGAGATCCAAATATCAGTATTGGACGTTAAATATTGATATTCAACGAAATTTTCATAATCTCAGTATACGCATAATTTTATGGTAATACCAAAATATTATACCGTATATATATTATATAATATATATGTGAAATGTTAAATTAAAATAATTTTTGGGTATTCTAATTCTACCCTACTTACGTACCTTTAACCCTTACGTGATTTTGAGTACACTCATCCCAGCTTGAACCATTCATTTCAATTTCGCTAAAATATGTTGAATGCATAAGCTGCATGAACTGATTCAGCTCGAGAGCTGAAGCTTATGCGGTCTCATGCACTAAAAGAGGCGGGGTGCATGCAATTAACGGTAGATTGAATCATGCATGCAGCGAGTATGCATGAAGAGAAACAGAACGAACTTTTATGCTTCTATTCGCATCATGCAAGAGAAACGAAACGCATCCTTAGTTACGAATTCATAATCATTATAAGACGTCTTATTTGATATGTATATATAATAAATAAAACCTTCGCCAAGACATGTTCAAGATGGACTTAGGCAAAAATTTAAAATATTAAGAAGACCTCGTTCACTTCAAATTTTAATAAAAATACATTGAATAGATGCATTTTCGTATAAAAATAAATATTTGATAATAAAAAAATGACACTCTTCCTCGAATCAAGATATTACACATCAAAGTTGATTATTGAGGTTAGAAAATCTGTCATACTTAAATATATCGATATGATTATGCGTTATATCACGTTGCAAGTTCTTGTAGGCAGACAAGATATTTCTCTACTACAGACTCTTATTTGATTGTACTGAAAAATGATATATTCAATAAAGTAATTAAATAAAGATTCTTGGCTCGCTGTTCAAAAATTTGTTGGCAAACTTATAACCAAAATTCATATGGGAAATGTTTTGACCGAAATTTAACCGATCATAAACGAATATGATTCTTATAAATTTTACTTCAGCAGATTTTTTTATATGACATTTTATGTTTCATAAAACAAGCAAAAAGTCAAAAACGCGAGAGATTCACGATAAATTTATTTATATTTAAATCGTTAGATAATAATATTAATTTTAATTAACAAAAATTTAATAATATATTATAAAACATTTGTAACTTTTTTCAAAATTTATAGGAATTTGGATAACGGCGCGGATGGAAGTCGCGTTTATAGTTACAGCATGTATTTTAAAGAAATTTTAATTTTAATTCATATAAAAAAAATTAAAAAGATATTAATTATAAATAACTTAAGTAACTAACTTCTCTGCTTTAAAACAAATCTGATTTAAAAACACAAATTCACTGCTTTAAAAATACAAATTATTTTCTTATATTATTTTTAAAACAGTGAATTTGTTTTTAAAAACAATGAATCACTGCTGTGACAGTTTTCCTAAATAGCCGTCAACTTTAATGATATGTTTCGATTCGCAGAGCAACGCTACAACGCTTTTTCTTGTCAAATATTTATTTTTACGCGAAAAACATATTGATTTAGTGTATTTTTATCAAAATTTGAGATGAACGCGATCTTCCTAACATTAATTACCATCTGCAGTACTCCAGGAAAAATACAGACAAGACAGACAAGACAGATCTATAAAATCCGTTTTTCAATTCTGATGAAAAAATTTTATTGAAATTAATTCTCATTTGGAACAGCATTTCAGAAAAAATTCAATTTAATTTCAGCGATTTTTTGTTGAAAAATTTATTTTTAGTAAAATTTTAGTAAAATTTTAATAAAATTTCAGAGAAATTTTAAGAAAAGTTTTCGAAAAGTTTCTGCAGAAGTTCAGAAAAATTTCGATTCAATTTCAGTGATTTTTCAGTATGTCAGCTAAAAAATTAATTTTCAGTGAAATTTTAATAATTTTTCAATCAACAATTTTGCTAAAATGTTCCAAACATGGAATAATTCAGTGAAATTTTTTCATCAGGACGCACTTCAAGTCGGAATCCAATCAAATCATACAAAAGATAATAACACATTTCATAAATTTATACTTTTCAAATGCAGTGTTTCTATTAGAGAATCCAATCGAAATATTACAGAAACAGCCGAATATCAAATAAGTTCAACCTTAAGAGCATCAAGATTACTTTAAATCAAACAAGAATTTCTTAACGAAAAACTTCTTCTCGAAGATCTTATTTCGTGACTATGAAATGTTACGATTTCAAAATGATCTTATCTTAATTGAATAAGACAGTCTTGATCGAAACAGTCTTAAGCGCTGCCTTGAGCTTTGACTATGAATACCATCCAGAAGGCCTTGGAGAATCGAGGAATCCTTCATAGAGGCTTTCTCCATCCTTAAAATAAGGAAGGACTATGAATACGGGTGATAGATTTTGATTACATGACATTTTTCCGAAAAACTAGACTAGAAAATGTTGGCACTAACAAAAACTCCTAGGCAACACGATTAGTAACACTGTTGAAGTAGTAAGTCCATAAGTTTGTGATATGGACTAATGGACTTACTAGGTTTGTTCGCGTCGCATGTTCCAAATTAATCTAGAGAACACTTGGATCACAGGTAAAGTGGCAGTTGGAGCAGTTGTATTTATGTACTCCAATGTTCAGTGACACGAACGGATTTAGGACAAGTGAGCATGTCACTTAACCTAATCCGTGAGACCACTCGAACAGATTGGACATGTGCCTCGTTTCGAATATTTTGAATTACCTCTATTATTTGCAAAGCGCTTTTATACAAAAATAAATGCGTTTTTAATAAATATAAAAGTTATATTATATTTTATTGTATTAATATTATTTTTTAAATATGTATACTTTTATTATTTTATTTATTTATTCTTTTTATTTTATTTATTTTATTTTATTTTTTATTTTATTTTATTATATTATTTTATTTTATTTCATTAATATTATATTATATTGTTATATTATATTTTTATATTTGTATCAAGAATAATTATTAATGTAATTAACTTAGTAGGCTTGTTTGTGTCGCATGCTCCAATATACCCAACATGCTCCAATATGTTCGTGTCACCGAAACCAATATGATAACTAGATGTTCGCGTCGCATTAGAGCATACTCCTACTACTGAATCAAGTAAGAGCATGCTCCATTTCACCTCAGAAGGTAATACTGGTGGGGTATAACAATGCGCGCATATGTAATAATTAAAAATGTGCTAGATTCTGCTGAAACAGATTTTCTAACCTGAATAAATTAATATTTCGGTCTATGGACGATTTTTTTAGCAGTTTCTTTTTTTTGTAAAAATGCATCGAAGCCTAATTTCATCAAAATTGGTGAGAAATAAGAATAGGCGTTCTTGAGTATTCATAGTATTTTATCCTCATAATACTTTAGTTACATTTCTCTTATTTATGTAATTAAATAATTGTCTGAATACTATATTGTATTAAAATATTGTCGATATTTTTGTTATAATATATAATACATAGTCTATAGCAAAAAAAAAACCAATGATAATTGGTCCTGTAATCAAGAAATTATAATGACACATAAATAATAATGTTAAATATAATGTTCAATATAAAAAATATCGGCAAAGAAACGAAAAAATAATGTTCCTAATCCTGTTCATTAGTACTTACTCTCTATTTCATCGTCTCCCTTAACAAAATCATGGACAGCTACAATAGGTAAGATTTTCTGCTAATAAATTATCAATATGAAATTATTAATATGATTAATTTCAAAGAAAACCGGCAAGAAAATCTTGTACTCTGAGATCTATTTTAATTTTATGATCTCTTTTATATTATTAAATTTATGTAAACTAAATATTTTACAGCGATCTGTTTCAGAATGGATTGGGACGGATTGCATACTTGAGACTTGTCCTAATCTGTTCTAATCCGCTTGTGTCGCTGAACGTTGGATCATTTGAATCTCATTGCTCCCATCGCCATCTTACCTGTGATCCAAGTGCTCTCTGGGTTAATTTAGATCACAGGTAAGATGGCGGTTGGAGTAATTGCATTCATGTGCTCCAATGTTCAGTGACACGGATTTAGGACAAATGAGCATGTCATGCTAACCTAATCCGTGAGATCACTCGAATGAGTCGGACATGTGCCTCATTTTGTTTCGGGTATTTTGTGTTACCTCGATTATTTGAAAAGCGTTTTTATACAAAATAAATGTGTTTTTAATATAAAAGTTATAAATTAAAATGTCAAGGTTTTTTGAAAAAACGAGCAAATGTAGTTAACTAATAAAATTCATCTTTTATCATATTCATATAACGTTATAAATTTCAAATATTTCGATTTACAAAGTCTTCATTAGTGATAATAAAGAAAACGTATTTATGTAATCTTATCCAATGTCAACGAACTAACATATGGTACATAATATCGTTCCAGGCTAATCTTATTTAGTTATTCCTGCGTTAAGATATTACGGATTGACTATTCTATAAATTAACGTAAGTGAAAAATAAATTCTCAAAAATATATAATTATAAAATTATTATATTAAATATAATAATTTTTTAATTAGAAATTGACATTTAATTATATAGAATATAGTAGGATAATCATTGAAGAAATCCTTGTTTGGAATGACATTTTATATGAAATTGTTGACTGAGTTGATTCTCGATAACAACAGAAAATAGTTACACAATTTTACAATTATAGGCTTTCAAATTTATGACTTGATACTTATTTTGATCCCCAATCGTATCACCTTCTGAGGTGAAGCAAATGCAGCGTGCTCTTAATTGATCCATGGAGTATGCTCTAACGCAACGCGAATATCTAGTTGCTATATTGATTTTCCAGTGACGCGAACGTATTGGAGCGTGCGACGCGAACAAACTTTTTGAAGGTGGTACGATTGGGGCATGTTACGCATGCATAATGGTAAAATAAATTAAAAACGTATTTATTGTATATCGAAGAAAATATTTCAGATTCATTTTGTATAAAAACGCATTTAATAAATGCGGTTTTGATATAAATATAAAAATATAATATATAATAATATAATAAAATAATGAAATGAAATTAAATAAAAAATAAAATAAAATAAATAAATAAATAAAATAAATAAAATTAGAAAATTCGCAATAAGAATTAATTATTTACAGATTTTAATATATAAATCAGCATAATTAAATTCAAAGATGCGAATTGCATCAAATATTTGTTAAATTATTAATCAATTTAACACAATAATACTGCGATAGTTTAGTAGAGTTAGCGTTTTCAAAGACCGAAAAATTATTTCGGCGCGCGTTTCTGGGAACTACATACGTAGTATATAAATTCACGCAAGAATCATACAAGCATTTAAAATCCAACTAGATCGTGCAACATTTTGATTTCTATAGTTTGTGTTATCACATATATGGTCCTATAATATGTTCTAAAATTTAAAAAATTAAAAAAATTAAATAAAATATTAATACAATATAATATAATATAAAAATATAATATAATATAAAAATATAATATAACTTTTATATTTATTAAAAATGCATTTATTTTGTATAAACTTTTCAAATAATCTAGGTAACACAAAATACCCGAAACAAAACGACACACATGTCCGACTCGTTCGAATGGTCTCACTTGAGTGGGATTAGGTTAGGTGACACTTGTCCTAAATCCGTTCGTGTCACTGAACATTGGAGCACATAAATGCAACTGCTCCAATCGCCACTTTACCTTCAAGTGCTCTCTGGTTAATTTGGAGCATGCGACGCGAACAAACTCATGCAGCAAATAGCAGAATGTGGAACGAGAGCAGAACCAATCAGGAGCATTCCGCAGTTTTCGTTACGCGGTTTCGAATCCTTTCATTTCTATGGAGCGCAATGAGCGTAGCGGAATCAACAACAAATACAATATTTAAATGACATTTAACAATATTTAAAAACATTTATTGTATTTATTATTCATTTTTTACTACAAGTATCATGTATTATATCTAAGTACAAAATTAAATGCATTTCTCATTGAAAATAATGATTAAAGATGTTAAAATTTATGAAATTAGTCTTAATGTGTAACCTTTATGAAATAATTTATGATAATAATTTATTGGTTGTGCAAAGTCTGCGATGTGCTCATTACGCTACATGGGTATTGGGGGTTTACGTTTCAACATAACAAAACTGACGAAATAACAACGTAGTGAGTACAGAGATAAATTATTAGGTAATTATCCAGAAGATAATTCTCTCCTCACCTTCAATTTTGTTCATCCGATGCGTTTTTGTATAAAACGAAATAATCTGGTAGTTAAATGTTATGCTTAATCCCGCGAGATTTAATTGTTAAAGTTGATGATTATTTAGATTAGAAAATCTGTCATAGTCACGAAACACTGCGATGCGAGCATATGCTGCGCACAATATCGCGCTCCAACATGAAGGGATTTAAAACCGCGTAATGAAAACTCGTGATTGATTCAGTTCTCGTTCCGCATTCTGCTGTTCCACTATTCTGCTGCATAGATTTTTTTGTACCCTAAGAGTGAAATCACACGGTGCGGAAAACGATTGCGGAATAGAGAATGCGTCATAGAAGCAATCTATCAGTATTATTCTGTGTTATTCCGAATAGCGCTAATTGGTTATTTCACTGACGCATTCTCTATTCCGCAGTCCTTTTCCACATCGTATGATTTCACCTTTATGGCTTCTGCATACTGGACCAGGGTTAGTAAACTCCCATTGTATTTCTTTTACTCTAGAGTACCTTTCTAGTAAGATTGAAGATAAGAGCGATAAGATAAGAATGGAAGGATGTCATTGCCGAATATCGGGTATTGACTGAAAACAGCACAGTTGATAATCTAATTCGCGTTCGCTACACTTTCTACACCATGAAACAATTGCTCACACCAATTCACAGATTCACTACCACATTGAAAGTATCTGCAAATGGTGGCGTTTAAAGGGACTCGAAATCTGACTATTCAGAAGACGGTACTTCTCACTTGATTTTTATTAGAAAGACTCTAGTCATGTTTTCAGTGCATCTACAAAACGTTTATGAAACATTGAACTAAAAATTAATATAGCTGCGACCATTTTATTACATTCGACTACGTTGGCACTTCCCAATCTGATGTACAACCATAGACTTATAAGATAGACAGAACATTTATATGAGAGAAGTTGAAGACTTGATAGAAAGAGAAAGAAATAATCGCGAAGTAGTTCTTTTCTAGTGGTGAATTGATTGATCGCCGCGGCAAGCTGGGAAGTGGCCGAGAGTAACGAAGATAGACATTCGAGAGTTGTGGCCTCACGATCAACTGATTGGCCTCCTCCACCTCACTGTAAAAGAGAAAAACAACTACATCTGGAGCTGTCCTTCAATGTTATCTTCAGCTTCTCTCTATAAACGCTTCGTCTATTTTATAAGGCTATGTGTACAACATGCTCTCATTTTTAACATAATTGAATATGTGCTATCGCGACAACTCATAGTTGGTGATTCACCAATTACAGTGCCACTGTATTGATTTCTAGTTAATACCAGCCCTCTGTATACAAAAATTAAAATAAACATACCAGGTATGTAAATATGAAACCGGAATTTACCAATAGATGGTCATAACTATCAATGTAGTTGTCGTCAGACGGTGCCATTGACGCCATTTTCTTGTTCTGACATCTGACAAAGATTTTCAACTCACAACAATACAAGTTTCATACAATAGTATAGTTTGTAATAACGTTGAACATATCGAATTTTGTGCCTGGAAACTACGATTTGCGGACAGCATTGATTTTCTGTTATCATTTGAAGAAAACTGCTGCAGAATCGCATCGAATGCTTGTCGAAGCTTACGGTGAGCATGCTCTTGGTAAATCACAGTGCTTTGAGTGGTTT
>Ga0157364_1002571_pt1 | contig 17003 bp, 4 predicted proteins | sample AttsexASBM2_FD_111476 | JGI IMG/M metagenome (GOLD analysis project Ga0157364, IMG submission 111476) | Fungus gardens microbial communities from leaf cutter ant in Ribeirão Preto, State of São Paulo, Brazil - Atta sexdens ASBM2 | ecosystem: Host-associated > Fungi > Mycelium > Unclassified ... | reverse complement strand
TACATGTGCCCTGACATCATCTTCTAGATCTTTCTACTATGTTCTAGGCTTATGACATCACATCATGTGACATGTCATGTGACTGCAATGTCACATGCCTCTTCATTGTCACTAAAAAGAAAAGAAAAGAAAAACAAAATTCTTATAAAGTCAGAAAATAAAAGAAAAAGAAAATAAAAATTGTTCATGTCCAAAGTGTCTCATAACATCTAGCATAAGACAGATTAGAACTGTCAACTGGATTGGTATAATCCTTTTCAGGATGATTATTGTTAATTTCTATTCTCCTATAATAGAGAATAGAAAAAATATTCAAAAGAATCAAGAACTCTCTTAAACTACACTTGCTAGAGATGGCTAAATGCTCTCTCAATTTGCTGTTGTTGACACTATACATTTCTACATTGGAAGAATAACTAGTCATTGTTTAGTTTATACTGAAAGCTGAGAAAAGAAAACAATGTTTATTTGCAACTTCTCTTATAGGTGCTACTATACAAGATGGAGATAAGAGAAAAAGAAGCAATGTTTGTGTAAACAGAATTCTAACACATTATAATGGACTTGTTATTATATAGAATAATTATTATCTTTAGAAATCTCTATTTTGTTCTCTTAGAATTTTCTGAAAGTGAGTATATAGTTCAGTATTTCTTAGATAATAGACTTAGTATTTTCTACAGATTTGAGGTGCTTTAATCTTCCACCCAGTTGTCCTAACAGCAACTACTATAAATGAAATCCAAACTATACCAAAAAAAAAAGTCCAAGTTAGAGAGCATCTCAAAATATACTAATTATATGAAGTCTATACTAGATAAATATTAAGGGTAATTCACACTCACCAGTATCAGAGTTGTGAGCAATGGACTTGATTTTATTCTATTTTTCTCTTCTTTTATTTCATTATCTATTGAAATTTCTTTTTTTATTTTTAACTTAAGACAAAAGCATAATGAATACATAACATCTGTTGAAGAGTTATCACATAGGTCATAGTTATGGTCACACAATCACACAACACAGAGAAGATCATAGAAAGTCCTGAAATAGATAATGTTATACAACATAGTAACAATATGTTGGTTTTATAGCAAGTACATATATTTGAGGGTATGTTAGTTATAGTGTGTACATAGACCACAGTCTGTAGTATATAAGGTAAACTAGTTTGTACTTGGAGCTCTATTAAGTTCTTTTGTGTTACTCAATACAAAAGTAGTCTTTCATCTTTACTTTAAGACTTAAGTCATAACAACTAGAATTATCTATAGATAGCATGGGAGACAGATTGGGTTGGAAGATGGATCAAGGAAGTGCTATATGGATAGGATAATCTTGGCTTCAACAAAAGATTATTATGTCTAGCTAATTTATTATATGATTGTATTTGTTAAAAAAGGGGATTTAGATATACTTAGTGTAAGTGTAGCACAATCTAAGTTAATAATCAGATTAAGAAAATAGTACATTGTAGACAACATTCTTAAATAGTAACCTAATAATACTCTACTACTACATATACCCTGGATTGTTAGTATTACATTATTCTGATCTTTCTTTTACATTCTTGGATAACATAGTTGGGCACTATAGAGATTGTTATTCAGAACTCCATATGATTGATAAGAAATGTAAGGTTCAGTCTTCAAATCAATAGATAATTGAAATAGAGTGTGATTCATACTAGAAGAAAGTAGAAAGAGTACAACAATGAAGTGAGATTAGCTATCAGAAAATTGTAGAAAAATATAGCATAGTATTATAATTAAAAATATACCTTTACTCCAATATTTCATTCTGGAAACAAGAGCTTCCTAGACTCATTGTACACCCACATGATACACTCTTTTGTCAAACTATCACATCACTATCTTGGCTCATATGTGGTAGAAAAGTCAGTTGAACCCATGTTATACTATCTCAAGCTTTTGTTTACATTACAAAAACTATATTTAGTACTCTTTGTGGTTAAGCTGACTACTGCCCCTAATAACTATATTTCCAGAAAATGTTCTAGTCTCCTTTTCAGACCCTGTTATTATCAATGAAAAAGAGGAGTAGGAAGTAAAGATTCTAGATAGCTGTTAGCATTGTAAGAGATACTAATATCTAATTGAGTGAAAGTGTTTTAGACTGGAAACAAACTCATAGAAAACACTATAGATATCTTCATATCTGATAAAGTAGCCAAGTTTTATTGTTTTAATTCTATAGCCATATAGTTTATTTGTTTGGCAGATTTCCAAAGCATCAACTTCTGACTAGTATCTCTTGCTTTAAGTTATAGCAATTTAGAAAGGGAAGTGGATATAAGAAGACTTTCTTTCCCATCTAAATTTGAGTTGACAGTACTTGCCAAAGCCCAAGTCAACTCTGTAGTTCTTGTTCTCCAAGTCTTACACCAATATTCTGTTATAATACTATTAGATCCTCCTAACCTCCACAGTATCACTACAGACCCCTGTATACTTTTTCATAACCATTGACCCACCTCCTTCAGTTACCAAATAATAAGCTTTTATATTATGGTATGTCTGAACTTGAACATTTTTCTTTTTTTTATCTTTTTTTCTTGATTTAATATTTTTTTGTTTTGTTTTTGTTTTTGTTGGATGATGAAGAGGCCTGTGACCATGGTCACATAACACATCACATGATATAATATTATAGGCCTAGAATCTAGAAGAAGAGATTAGATAGATGATATCAAGATATATATTAATGATATGTTTACCTTATGGTGTATATGTTATACACTCATGAATGACATATAGATATTAGAGTAAGGTTATTTATCATTAGCACAGACCATGTGTACTTGTATAAATAGTGTAAGAATGCATCAAGAACTTTTTGTTGAGTTCTCTTGTGATCTCCATGAGATACTTTATTCTTAAGTTTACTTAGTAATCTATTGGTCATTCTTAGACTAGTGGTTGCTACAACATCTGACTATCTAGCAATATTCTATTAAGATAACTGACTACTTAGTATGATTATTCTATAGCTAAGTTACTAAATATTCTGTCTAATGTTCTACTTAATTAAAATAGACCTTTGAATACTTAGAGTAGCTGTTATCTCTGGAAAACTCTATCTTGTTCTCTTAGAATTTCTTCAGAGATGAGTTATATACTTAATTATTCAAACAATATAGCTTAGAATTTTTCTAAAGTTGTAAAATCTGCTAAAACACTATGGTCTTTGCTTAGTTGCTCTATAAAACCCTGAACTTAATTTCCAAGGACTTCAGTGTACCCAAAGTAGTTACCTGTCTTCTCTAATCCTCAGATAGACTTAGTACTAGTATTTAAAATATGTAAATACTCTGTAATTCCTTAACTTGAAAATTACTTAATGTAGTATACTTTTCTGAATGCCCATGCTTGGAAGTTTGACTTCCAAAATAATTTGCTTTCTGTTATGACTTTCTTCCAAAATATAATCATTACAACATATAGAAATACAGCTCATCCACTGAAGCCAAGGTCATCTTGGATTCATATCCACAGATATTGGATAATGTTTCCACACTCTTTCAACATCTTCTGGAATTTTCCCACAAATTGTTTCTTCTTCCAGGCATGTTCCTTACCTGACAAGAAATTATTATAATTCTAAGCTTAGCTTAGATTGCAACTTAGGCAAAGACTTGAGAAAAGAAGTAAGAAGATGATCAATTGGTAAAGTATAGAGATATAGAACTGTATATACTACTATATATATCTATAGACCATGAAGAAAGTATACTATATTCATAAGTACTACAATAAGAAGAAAATAAGAAAAACATAATGAAGCCTTTACTACTATATGAGATGCTGGCTGATATAACATAAAAAACAAGTGAGGTACAGTAGATCACAGTCAATATAAACCAAGTATAAAACAAATCTCAACACATGTCTAAGTCATATTGAATATAAGGTAAACATCTATAGAACATGAGATAGTGATCATAATAGAAATTCTTAAAGTAAACTTAGTTGATTTCTATTTTTTGGGTCTTTTATAATTTCTTTTCAATTTCAATCTCTCTTTTCTTTTATAGTTTAGTTTTCTTATTTCTTTCTTTGAGCTTAGCTAAGAGATATAATGTAATATCATGTGTCATATAGAAATTATTAGAAGGACTTAGTTTAGCTTTAAAATAGGTTAGATGTGTACAGACTAACTTCTAGAAGCATATAAATTAGATTACTCTATAGTAAGAACTCTATCAAGTTTTCTTGTATCACTTAATACATAAGTATGCTTTATCTTAGTACTAGAGCTTAAGTCATAATACAGAGATACAGATTTTGTACTTCAAGCTCTAAAATAAATCTAAGAGAATAGAATAAGATCTCTGAAGATAGTAGCTATTCTAAATATTCTAAAATACATTTCAATTTGATAAAAAAATTCAAAAAATGATTATATTGAGATGATTAAAAACTCTGATGGAAATATTTAGAATGTTAGCCAGAGAAGAAAAAGAGTTTACAGTGAAGTTAACTTGGTAAACTCTATAAGATTAGCAGTAGTATTTAGTATTTTCATACTCTTTATCTAGCCTGTAATTCATATATCTACAGTCTTATCTATATCACTATTCAGATCTTATTCTATCTTATCTCTGTTGTTATAAGACAAAAGTGTGGACAGACTTTAGGGTTAGGATTTGAACAGATAAGATATAGTAGTAGTAATTATTAGTCTACAATGAGAGAGAGAAGGCATGTGACTGGGAAGTCACATGACATGATGTCATAGACCTAGAGCAGTCTAGAGCAGTCTGAAAGAAATTAGGGTCTAGAAAGATTAGGAAGAGTCTAGAGATAGGATGATGTCAAGAGACATAGGTTTTTTATGGTGTATATATAGTGCACACATGGTCAACAGAGATTAAAGAGTATGATGTCAGGGCACATGGATATGGTATACTGGCCTTGAGGTAAACATATGGTAGATGAGTAATGGCTATGAGGACAGGGCATGGATATTAGGATAGGACAATGCATAGTCATAGTATGGACTATGGACACTTATATAAATAGTCGGTAGAATACTGTTGTGGTTCCCTGTTGAGTTCTCTTGTGAATACACAACTCATGTTCCCACTAGATATCTGTCTTGAGATTTACCGCTTATGCTGCTATTAGACATTGGTCTAGTGGTTGCCACAACATCTGTTTACTTTTCTAAAGTTATCTATTTGTCTAATATAAGCTGTGTTCAATTTTATATTTAGTATTTTAAAAAGTTTTATTATTCCTAGCAATTTATAACTATGTTAGTATTATGACTTAAGTCTTAAAGTGTTAAAATAGAAAAAAAATCTTATATTAAAGTTAATATGAGAAGACTTAATGAAGTTTTTTTGTGTTCAGCAATTTATGACATAGTGCTTGGTTATAGTCCATGGTATACTATCTACTACTAGTTTTGAACTCTTATATTTTATCTTTATTTTAATCTATTTTATTTGATTTAATTTTCTATTTTCATTTGTTTTTTTTTCTTTATTTCTTGGATGATGAAGTATATGAATACAGTCACATGACAATTATGTTATAGGCTTAAAACAAGATAAAAAGAACTAGAAAGAATAATATCAAGGTATGTGTTTATAGTATATTAATCTTATAGTATATTTATAGACAATGCATAGACTTTAGAATAGGATTACAGACCATGTATCTATCATATAAATAGAGTAGTAACTTATCAAAGACTTCTTGTTAAGTTCTCTTGTAATCTCCATAAGACTCTTAATCTATAAGACTACTTAGTGACTTATTAACTATCTTGGTTAAGTGGTTGCCACAACACAAGTAGCCTACAATTTTTCCTTAGAGAACAGAAATTCTCTTCACAGACAGAGAGACACTATTAGAGTCAGTATAAATCAAAGATAAAAATTTAGATAAAGATTGCTTATAACCAACCTACAAATTACATGTTCAAGTCCACAGGCTTATTATACTAAGTGTTATGGGACGCTTTGGACATGAACAATTTCTATTTTCTTTTCCTTTTATTTTCTGACTTTATAGAGATTTTGTTTTCTTTTTCTTTTTCTTTTTCTTTTCTTTCTTGGATAATGAAGAGGCACATGACATCAAAGTCACATGACTGATCACATGATGTGATGTCATAGGCCTAGAAGGTGGTAGAAGGATCAGGAAGATGACATTAGGGCACATGAAGTACACATGGTAGTCTTAAGGCAGACATAAGGTAGAGGTATGAATATAAGGGTAGGCTTAAGTATTGGTAGCATGGACCAAGCATGTTTTGTATATATAGGACTCTAATTTAGCAGAGACTTCTTGTCAAGTTCTCTTGTGAATTTTTACATTATAGCCTACTTTGAGCTTTACTCGTTAGTGAGATCATTGGACAGTTCAGTCTAGTAGTTGCCACAATACTAAGAATATAAAGTCAAAGGAAACTGAAAGAGATGAGACTGAGAAACTATGACACATCACTTTTCTCTCTTCTACTATCATTATATATAGTAGTGTTTATAAGAGAATTAGCAGATAGATTGTATCCTACTATTTTTAAACCTCAAAACAATTTTCAAGAAATGTCTAAATAATACTCAATGGAAATTGAAACTGATTTCATTAGAGAACACTCAGTTTTTCTAAGCCCCAATAGCTCTAGAAAAACATCTGTTATTCTTGCTGGCTTATCAATGAATTATACAGAATATATATATATATAACCTTAAGTTAATAAGATAACTTGGACTAAACAAGTTGAAAGTGGAGAGGTTCAAAATCTTTCTCTATCCTATGCACTCTTGAAGGAGGTGATGCTAGATATTGCAAGTATGAAGCCTGCAGTTGAATCTATACATATACCTCACACAGTGGAAATTAACTGTGAAAATACTTCTCAAGGTCTGAAACCCTTAATTATCTCATATCAAGCTAATCAACCTGTGGATCTACAGCTGTGAGATGGTAATTTTTGTCTGATTTTTCTATTTGGAATAGAAAATTGCTTAGAAGGTAATACTAAGAATGTTACTTGTTCTCTTCTTAGAATAACAATATTTATCAAATAGTACCTATCAGAAAACAGGACAGTTAAAGATATTCTGCAAATTGCAGAGTTTGGATTTATGGCATGGGAATTCTTATCTGCAATTTATAAGTCTGGTTGGAACAAGCTAACTGCTAACAATGATAACAAGACTTTTAGGCAGTGTATATCTGCACAATTCAATAGGACTCCTACAAATAACATGCCTACTAAGGAAATATTTAAGAGCAAACAAGCTAATATCTCTAGAATTTCTCTGCCCATTCCTTCTGGGCCTAGCAAGAGTGTTTTACCCAAATCAAAATTCTACAAGAAGAACAAAGCTTCAAACTCAACTCTTTCTTTTCACAACTGGTCATATACTCAGACTTCTAAAAGGTATAAAATTGGAAATCTCTACTGACTTTATTTGATCTGACAACAAAGAAGTTATTATAACTACTAACAAGATAGCCTCTACTTCTGATATAAATATTGTGGAGAAATACACAAAAGAATTAAAAGATGTTGATTTAAATAATATTATGAACCCTAAGCTTGCACAATCCAAATCATATCAAAATTCTAGATATTTCTTACTTCATTGAAAACACTAACCTCCTTATCATGTCAGACATTATTGAAAAAATAATCAAAACTTCTTACATCTTTGATAATACTATTTTAGCATTCTATTCTCAAGTCATCAAAGCTTCTTTTAAATCTAACATGGCCATGGTTTGGGTTAACATTTGTGATTCCAAAAATAATATGAAAGCAAAGAGTTTTTATTAACAGGTTCTTTAACATAGAATGTTGTATCACTATGATCAGAGACACAAATATGATTCCTGGTATTTCACAATGCAAGAACTACTAGAAGTGGGATCACACCACATTTGTATGCTATATACACAGAGAAAAATGCCAAAAATACAATGGCTTGTATAAACTTAAACATTACAGAAATATGGCATGATGCTACAAAGCCAACTTTAAGACTAATCCTTCAAGGCTTAAGATAAAGAAAGATAAATTATATACTCATTCATTCAAATGTATCAACTGCAAAGGTGAATATCAAGAAGATAGTTATGACTGTCCTTTCTGGAAATACAGGTTTAATTGGGAATGATATAATAAAAAATCACAAGAGCTCTGAAGAGCCAACTCAATCCACTCATTTGTAGGTAGGATAAAGCAATAATTTGAAAATTCTTAAAAATATTTTCACAAAATGTTTGTAAGAACAAACTTCTTACTAATACTATTCTAGAAAACAACAAGGATTTCAACATTCTCTTTATCCAAAAATCTTCCTAGTCAATTATTTACTATATCCCAAGTTTTACATCTAAAAAAGAAAAAGAAATTATAGAAGCCCTAAATCATCTGTTATAGACTATGTTCACAAGATTATTGTATACTAAAAACAATTATCCAAGAGTTCTTACTTACATCAATATCAGGCTGATTGTTGTGGCAACCACTAATCACAAAGATCAATGACTATATAGCAAGTAAATCTCTTAAGTAGATATAATGTAGAAAGTTCACAAGAGAACTCAACAAGGAGTCTCTGCTAAATTAGAGTCCTATATATATGTTTTACATGTGGTCCATGCTAACAATAATTAAACCTGCCCTTATGTCCATGCTTCATCCTCATGTCTACCTTACATCTTACTTAAAGCCACCATGTTGTATATATATGCCTTGATGTCATCTTCCAGATCCTTCCATTATGTTTTAGGCCTATGACATCACATCATATGACATGTCATGTGACTACAGTATCATGTGCCTCTTTATCATCCAAAATCAAAAGAAAAGAAAAGCAAAATTGATATGAAATCAAAAAAATAAAAGACAAGAAAATAAAAATTGTTAGTATTCAAAGCATTCCATAACACTGATAAGATTATGTTTTTTTGTTTAGAAAAGACATTTTCAATTACAGAGACATTAATCTTATTTTATTTTTCAATTGTGAGATTATATGTTTTCTTATTAATGTCTACTCAGATGATCAATAATCTACCTTAAAGTATCTAAAGAATACTAAGGTTAATTTGAACAACATCTTAATTATAACAGAAGATTTCAATATTAGAGATAACAACTAGGACCCTTCATATCCACATCATTTAACATATGCAGATATACTTAGAGAAATAACTGATAGTTTTAACTTAGAACTATCATTACCTATTGTTCAAGTCTCTACTTAATAAACAGACAACTTTTAAGATGCAAATTTAGTATTAGACCTAATGTTTCTCTTGGAAAATATAAAAGAATTCAACAATCATATAATATTACTAGATCTTCAAGGACTGTCTGACCACACTTCTTTATTGGTCTATATTATCATCAAGAAAGAATTCATTTAAGATAAAAAACTAGCTATTGTCAAGAATAACAAGAAAGAAAAATAATTTGTTAATTAATTGAGAAATAGAATAAGTTGTGTTGATATGACTAACATCCACAATTGTGATAAGCTAGAAGATGTATGTTAGAGTTAAAGATAATGAACTCTATTTATCTTTTATTTTATTCTCACTTTTATTTTATTTTTTATTTATTTTTATTTTTGGAGCTAAGGTTAGGGTTTGGCATGAATCAGTGTCACATATCAGTCACAGTTACATAATACTATTATGATCACACTATTACACAAGTATATACTATAATAAAAAATAATAGAAGGTTCTGGAAAGATGATATCATATAGCATATTATATATATGGTCACTTAGGATAAGCTAATGTAGTAGAGCATAGACCATTGGTTTTAGATATATAAGGTAGACAATCATATATAGAGCTTCCATCAAGTTCTTTTCTATTAATTCTAATACAAGGTTTTATCTATTAATCTACTCTAAGATTTTTGAGTTATAACAATGTAACTCAAGAGTTTACTTCTATTATAGAGAAGCTTTGGTATAAACATTCCAAACTTATCAACATTACCAAGCAATCTAAGATATGGTGAAATAAGAAATACAATAGAAATCTAACTATGTATTAAATATTTAGAAGTAAAGTAGACTAGATTAAGTACAAGATAATTGTTGTAGACTTGAAACCTTAAAGTTGGTTCTGAGACTAAATCTTATACTGGGTTGATATAAGAGAACTCGATAAGGAACTCCTACTAATATCTACCATTATATATACTATCCTGTCCTGGTCTATGCTACAATATTATATTACCAACCCTAAAGTCCATGCCTCTCCCTCATGTCCTATTACTCATCCACATGTGTTTTCCATAAAGCCACCATGCTTCCTATATGTGCCCTGACGTCATACCCTCTACCTTACTCTATTGTCCTACGTCATCACTCTTCATCTCCATCATACATGCGTACACCATGTGTGCACCATGAGAAACCCTTGTCCCTTGACGTCACTCCTAACCCTAACTCCTACTCTAGACTCTTCCTGATCCTTCTAGACTCTAAGTCCTTCCAGACCGCTCTAGACTCTATCACATGACTTTCAGGTCATGTGCCTATCTCCTAACCCTTTGTCCGTTGTAGACTAATAATTAACTAAGGTCCTAACCCTAACCCTAGAAGTCTGTCCATACTCTCATATCATAACAATAATGGTAAAAACAGCTAAACAAATATTTTTTATAACAAAATTCAAGAGATTACATTGACTAACAAAAAATCTTGGAGTTTGATAAATTAGGTTAAGAAATGCAAATTACCAGTCATGAAAGCCATCAAGTTCAATAAATACCTGTGCAATAAATTAGATGATTTATAGCAAGCTCTTTATCTTCTATAATGTAGAATGTAGCACAAGATAGGCCAATTAACCTTCAACTCTTGAATGAAATTCTATCATATCAACATGCAGAATAGCCTCTTTTCTCTAAAGCTAAGTTTATCAATACTATAAATAATTGTAGTAATTCATCTACTCCAGGTCCAGACTATATTTTCTAGAGTCATTTTAAAACATTGGTAAGCAATGATAAGTACATCACTAATATAGTGATTTCATGTATTGATCTCAGATATTGGCCTTCTCATTTTAAAAAGTTGACTTCAATCATTATTCTAAAGCCTAACAAGCCTTCATATAATTCTCTTAAAACATTTTGACTTATTGTTCTCCTTAATATGTTAGGAAAACTCATTGAGAAAGTTTTAAGTAATAGACCTCAAACTTTATTTATGTATATCACAAAATGAACTACTCACTTATTTGTGATATCTGAACCTTAGGTGCACTCTTAGAGATTTAGAAGTGATTTAGAAGTTCAATAATGATAACAATGATGATTAAGATCAATACAGATAATAAAGGATAAAGATTGATATAAATTAATGTAAATTAATATTGTTAAGTCTGAGATCTAACCCTTAGACATAAAGATATATATACAAAAGAGTGATAGTCTGTATGCAAGCTGTTTCTAACACATGATCAAAACTTGTACCTGATAGGAGCTGTTATCTGTCATAACAACTATTAGGCTAATTTTAGAAGATAACTAATTATATCACTATATTGATATGCTTATATCACTATTAATACATTGGTAATGTTTTGATAAGCACTTTCTAATGCAAGTTCAATTATGTGAATATGACTAGCTATTTATAAGATATTAGCCAAAAATACTTTTACAGTTACTGATGGCCTGATATCTCAGTTATTTGTTGTCACTTTTATACATCCCATATATGCAGATAGCCTTCATTTGGAGCTTTCTAGTGTAACTTAGTTTGTGAAAATTGGTCTACTGGTTGTGGAAATACAAGCTGAATGAAGTTTGTAATAATATAAATCAAATGAGAGACATCAAACAACAATCAACTACAGATACTAGTATAATTCTAACTTATCTCATATGAACAGGATAGCTAAAATATCTCTATACAAGTACTCTTGTATTTGACATTATACAATTTTTCCTATCTCTAAATTATCAACTTCTTCTAATAATTTTAAACAAAGTTGGTTTTGACTCATAGATTTCCAAATTTTTCTCTAATTATTTTATTAACAGACAAACTTAATATGTTTGAAACCAATTTGTATCTCTTTTTTTTAAAGCTAGTGTAGGTGTAGGTCAGAATTCTGCTCTTTCTCCTATTCTTTCTACTTTCTATATTACTTCTATTTTTTATATTTTCAAAAAAAGATCTAAAAATCTCTTATTTTCTATTCAAGTTTTGACTCTTTTGTTTATGGATGATAGTCTTTTTATTCCTCAGGAAAAGAATTATGAAAAATCAAATGTGAATCTTTTTGATAGTTATAATATCATCTTATCTTTATTTAAACAGTTCAGCCTAGTCATTAAGCATGACAAATCAGAAGTTCTCCACTTCTTGAGATTAACAAAGAATGTCTATTTGACTCCTTTGGATCTTAGACTCTTAGAAAACTCTTTACTCCAGCCAAAATATATGTAGCATTATCTAGATTTTTACCTCAACAAGAAACTTTCTTTTTGATAACATATCTATTACTATGCCAACAAAGCTCTATCCACTATTAAAGACATGAAAATGTTGGGAAATTCATCTGAAGAACTATTTCTGATATACAAATGTTTACTATACAGAACATGTATTCTTTCTATTATCTTATATAGATTCTAGCTATGGTACTTCAAAGAAGCTCTGCTTTATTATCCTCCCAAAGAGTTGAAGAAAATACAAAGAAGAGTAGTGTTATGGATTATGGGAGTGTTCTATATCTCACTAACTTGGAAAGCTAAAGCTATTGCTGGTCTTATCCCTATCCACTTCCATCTTGATAAACTCAGTGGTCAACATCATCTATGTGTAGTATCTCTCCCTAAGTAACACATGATCAACTCTCTTTGAAACAAACATCATTTCGAGAAGGCTAAGCTTTATTGTATGGCCATGGCTTATCTCATGTATAAATAATGCTTAAAAATCACAAACCCTATAATGAATACTAATAATCACCTAAATGAAGTTTTTTCTTCTTTTTTCTTTTCATTCAGTTGACCAAAAGGATGCTAATGCAATAATCACTTATTGGAATAAACTTAATAACATCTACATGAATTTTCTCATCAATTAAGATATTATACTTATCATATCCAATGCCAGTATCAAAAAACAATATGGCCACATTTATATTCCACATCTGGAGTGAACAGTAAATCATCACCAAATCCATTCATTATGCAATCAATGTGATGTTCTCTAAAGCTAAACTCTTTGCTATGCAATATGGTATAAATTGTACAACTCAATTACAAGATATCAACTATATTTTACCACTATATCTAATAACCTTAGAGTCTTTTTCAATAAAAACTCTGACTATTTCATTTTATTTTGGAACTGGTCTAGCAGTATCAAGTGGTTTCTGCATCTATTAGTTGACAAAGAGTCAAAACATCTTAAAGTCAACCCTATATTTCCAAGCAAATCTTTATAGAAGTTTAGCAGAAAAAAAGAAAGAAATTTTATTGTTCACAAATGGCAGGTGTACTTCCAAGCTTTGGAATATAAAGAAAGAAATTTCCTCAACTTAAATGACAATGATTATCAATCTATCTGTCTAACATATACCAAAGGTGGTGTTTGGATGAAAAATTTTGGCTTTTCTAATTTGATGTGTGCATATATTACTAGATTGATTACAAATCATGCCCCAATTGGCAAATATAAACTTAGATTCTCCCCTAAAGAATCTTTTACATATCTGTGTGAAAATTATCTGTTCAAGATGAGAAGATACATTCTATTTGAGTATGTATAGTATAACAAGTTTTGAAACCTTAAAATAGAATCTCTCAAAGATGTTTTCACTTTTCTAGAGTTCAATCCTGAAGCATTTTGCTTCCAGGAAGGTATTATATAGGATCAGTTTTTACTGAACTTGTCATATTAGTTAGTGTATTTTATATCACCTACTTTTTTTTTCCTTTTTTTCATCTGTATTTAAGTAATTATGTTGTGTAATTACCAAAGTCTACCACTGCATACCATATAATAAATTGCTGATTTTTTAAATAAAAAAAGACTGAGAAACTATCTACAGAAATAGAAAAGTAGACCAATTAAGTGCTTATAGAGGCTTAGAAGGAGTAGGAGGTTATTCTTAAGAAGAAAAGGCAAAAGTGCTCAAATGCTTCTTTAAGAAATTGACAAAGTCCTCAATTAATAGAAATAAGTTAATCAAGAGACTATGAGTAAACCTAGGGAAGTTTTTAAAGATATATTAATGTTTTCACCTAGCAATGGCCACACAAACATTAGATACACTCTGCAGGAAAAAAGTACTGTTTATACAAATATAGTTGAGAATAGCTTTAGTTGCTCTAGTATATAATGTGACTGACTGGCCAAAGTGTTACAAACTTAAGACCTTAGAGTTGGTCAAAAGAGTGAATCTTATATTGGGTTAATACAAGAGAACTCAGTAGAGAACTCTGTACAAAATAGTCTATCTTATATACTAACTCCTCATCATCTATGCTAGCTACTTCTAACCTACCCTAAACAGCCATGTGTTAGCCTTAAGGTCAATATATGTTGTACACATTGTATGATATTATCTTTCCAGAACCTTCTTCATCCTTCTATCAATCTTGTGACTTGTGACTATTACTGTAACTATGTCATCTGATGTGACTGATGTATAATAATGTGATCTCATCACTCTAACGCTAACCTTAGTTCTAAAAATAGAAAATAAAAAATAGAAAATAAAAAATAAAAATAAGAAAGAAAATAAGAAAAAGTTAAGTCTACCACTTTCAGCTTTGACACAAAGTAAGTAAGCTAACTACTATCCTTGAAGTAGCTGAATTGAAAAGGTTTGCAATTCTTACCTCTTAGAGTCAGTAATGAGAATAATGTGTTTAATATTCATATTAGTAGTCTTAGAGACTCTTAGTTTTATAGTAAATAGCTCAACATCAGGAACAGTTGTTCTACCAGCTGAGGTCTTTGAAGATAACATCTAATAGCCTAGTTTTCAAAAATATACAGCAGAGATTGCCTGCATATTGCTGGAAGGTATAACACTTGTATTAGTAACAATAATAAAAGCAGAGAAAGAGGAAGAAGCTTCAAGATAAAGATAGTCTAGAGACTTTAGATAGACTGTATAATTATTGAAACTCAATGAAGTTTCTATTACAAACTAGTCTGCCTTATATACTACAAACCATAACTAACTTACTCTAAAGTCTATGTACTTTTGTTGAGGTACTATTAAGATGTTGTTAAGATAGGTAGAACTTACTTTAAGCAGATATTCATAATTAGTCATATAAAAAGAAGATTAGATTAAGTATAGAAAATTATCTGGAAATGAATATAGATATGACTCTGTTGCTTTTGAGAAATAATTGGATCTCTCTTCACCAGTCTTCAAATTTCATTCAGTCACCATCAAGCCACCCTAGATCTGGGACCATATTCTTTGGTATAACTATCTGTACTGTTTTGTTATATACTGTTGGTGTAGATACTGTTAATATTTCTTTTGATAATGTTGGTTCTGTAGTTCTGTTTCTGTCTAAGATATATTCTTCAGTAATCCTCAATGATCCCAGTATTTATTCTAATACCTCAATGCCACAATAGTTGTTGTCTAATCTTGTCTGTTTTGTCTGTGGTCTCTTTTGCCACAATATTGTTTTGTTTCTATTCTTCTAATAGTTTAACTGTTTATCCATAGTTTTACCACAAAGTTGTTTTGATAGTTCTTCAATGACCTAACCATCATGACAGTCTAGTAGCCTAACCACTATGTACTTTCTTTTTTGCAAAGTGAGCCTAACAACACTTTACCAAATATTACAATTCTAAGCTTGGCTTAGATTTCAACTAAGGCAAAGACTTGAAAAAGAATGAAAGAGATGATTAATTGGTAAAGCATAAAAATACAGGATAGTATTTACTACTATATACTTATAGACTATAAGAAATAAGAAAGATGTCCTTAAGAAAACAATAAGAAGTAAGTGAAAAGAATATGAGAAAACCTCTACTATTGTATGATGTGCTGACTAATACTCCATGAGAACAATGCAAGGCACAGTACATATGAGTCAAAGATAAAACAAACCCTAACACATATTTATTATAAGGTGAACATTTGTAAAATACAAGGCATATATTGTATTGATTATAATACTGCTAAGTATTATTCTGGTTCAAGTAATTATAAGAAAAACTGAATAAAGAGTCTTTGCTTTATTACTATATTATTTATACAAGTTCATTGTAGTATACTAATGATAAATAATTCTACCCTGATATTTATATATTTTTCTATGAGTTTTACATAAGAACAACATACTATAGCTATGTCTGATTAGTTTCATAATATATTGTCAAAGTTGAAAATAGTCAAATTTATTTATTATTTTACTTTCCTCATTTTTTTTTCTTTTCTATCATATAACACAGAAGAATAAAGAGGGTTTTGGAACAGATAATATTATACAACATATATATTATTTGTTAATCTTGTATATAATATATAGATGAGTATAGACTATTAACCTAGCATATATAAGATACATATACTGTACTAGAAAATTTATCAAGTTTTCTTATGTAAATATTTACACCTATACAAGATTCTTTTTTGACTTAACACTAAGTCTTAAATCATAATATACATGACTTCTTGATTATATATTCCATGATTTATCTTCTTATGTGATCATAGTCATATAACTCTTCATTGTTTAAAAAAAGAAAAGAGACAGAAAAAGAAGAACAAATCAAAATAAAATACTCACTGGTTGTGATACTTAAGTAAATAGTGTTTCAGAGGTTTAGTATAAGAATATGATGATTGACAGATGATGAAAAGTATCAACAAGAATAATTGATGTTGTTAAGTCTGAGGTCTAGCCCTCAGACACAGAGGTATATATACAAAAGAGTGATGGTCTGTGCACAAGCTGTTGCCATCACATGATCAAAACTCATACCTGATGGGAGC
>Ga0157364_1002570_pt1 | contig 17006 bp, 10 predicted proteins | sample AttsexASBM2_FD_111476 | JGI IMG/M metagenome (GOLD analysis project Ga0157364, IMG submission 111476) | Fungus gardens microbial communities from leaf cutter ant in Ribeirão Preto, State of São Paulo, Brazil - Atta sexdens ASBM2 | ecosystem: Host-associated > Fungi > Mycelium > Unclassified ... | reverse complement strand
CAATATAAAGTACGATAAATAAAAAACTGTATAAAAAACGTTAACAATTTGATCTGGTAAAACGCTAAGAGGTATTTTTTTTACAGACTCTCTTTGATTTTTTCATGGGAGGAAAAAAAATCGATTTTTGTCGTACTATGTTATAGCTATTACTATATTTTCCGCCGAGTACTCTTACGGGAAGTGTCAATTTGTATTAGATACATATCTCATCATCAACGTTAAATGTGTTAAACGCGCAAAAATAGTGTCAGAATCGACATCCGAACGAATTGAAAAGCCGCGGCTGGATATCATTCTTGTATTAATTTTCTAAGTTCGCTTATATATTGGCACACTGTAGAAGAGTGCTGCTGAGTACTATTTACATTTTCGTCTGTTCTTCTTAACGCGTGCACTTTAATTGTGCACATCGACGGATAGTTTGTCCATTTATTTATTTTAACATACTCATTCTTCACTACGAGCCTAAAACAAACTCGCAATGTGCTGTAACATCAAACGTGAGTAATGCTCACTTTATTACACAATGTGTTACTAATGACTGCAATTTAAATGATTTTCGCGCTTAATATTTTTTCTTTCGTTATTAAAAAAATCTTAATATTTTATATAAGAATATATTATATTTATATTATAATTTATTACAGTTACTACTATATATTATATAATATTTATTATAATTATAAGATACATAATATCGCATTCATTTATAACGGTACAACTTAAAAATTATCATTTTAGAATTGCTGAAGGAGAACGTAAACAAAAAGAGAAAAAATTGACATACTAATCTTCTATATTCTACAATTATTATTATAACAAAATTACATTTCAAAATTAATATTATAAAACTTCAATTACAAAACAGTCCAACTCATTTTCTGAAAAATTTTTATTTTTTTAATTATGTCGCTATTGCAGCAAAGCGATATAAAGATAATGTACAATTATATATACTATAATAATATATAACATACTATAATTCATTTGTCATATTATATATGTCATGTATATATTTAATATATATATAAAATGTTATATATTAAATATATAATATATTCAGAACCTTTTAAAATTTACAAAAATAAAAATGATATATATCATAAAATATATCATGTCCTTCCGGGGAAAAATAAAATTATATATAATTACATAAAAAATTGACATTTTATATAATTTTATACAAGCTATGTTTATATATATATAATGTTTTTCCTGGGTTTATATGTAATAAATTAGAAATATGTGATAAAGCTATTGTAAATTAAAAACTTTTAAAAGAGATAACTTAATGTTTGAATAAATAATGTTTGAATTCATATTTGTTACTTATACATGCATCCTATATTTATTGAAAGCAAAAAAAAAGATATAAGAAAAGGAAAATATGGATGCATTTTTTTATCCACACATCTTAATTACAAAGAAATTTCTTTTGTCCTACATGCATATGTATCAAACAATTCGATTATTATACATTACGTAAAGATAGAAAAAGTTTTATATACGCGCATAGATGATATGCAATATTGAAGACATTACGCGAAAACGGTTTACAATTTATTTTTTGCAAGAACAAAGAAAAAAGCGACAAAAAATTAATAGTACACAATGATTTTTTTATAAAGTATTCTTAAATTCTTAAATTGTTGTTTAAGACCGAATATTCATCAAAATAAATTATTAGAATGATTTAATTTTAATTATTGGAATGATTTATAAACCACGGATTTCTCAACTCGCTATTTTCTTGAGAATTCTTACAATTTTTCTCCTACAAAAACATACGCGACTTTTTGCGCTCATTTCTCAATTATCTTCCTCCAGCAATTGAACAGATAACGATATAATTTTTTTTAATTACTAGAATATTTTTCTTCGCTATTTGAAATTTATTACGTAAGGATCTTAATGGAAAGATTATGGAAAAAATCTACTAGATGTTTATATAATGCTAGTAAAAGATTTTTAATTTACGAGCAACTTATTCTAAGAAGCCTATTCTGTAACTTGTAAATGTCATTGAATAGATTTTATACATGGTAAAAAAGTTGCGCTACGAGACTGTAGTATTACAGTTACAGTTGTTAAAAGTTACAAAATACATCCTTAATTTATTTTAATCTATATAAGTTTGAAATCTGATAAATTCAATCAATATCTGTTGCAATAAACAAATCAAATTTTCTTTTAGAAATTATTAAATGAACATGATTAATCCTCTTCTATTAAATATATTAGAAAATTCTTTGATAATGATATTAATTTATTTAATTAGATCAGGAAAACTTTTTTTAGTCCAATCAATATGACTAGACATTTTGTAAGTATCCAACCAAAAATGTACTAAAACAAATTTTTATATAGTTAAGTCTATAATTATTCTTACTATAAAATATCAAGCAATTATAATAACCAAAAATTCTGTTTAGATTTCTTACTAAATACATTCTATTATACACATCTTGTTGATATTAAAACATTTTTCTCATTATAGATCACTTTCACATAAAATTATTTTGTGTTTTCTAATTTAAAATATCAATACAATAAGCTCATTATTATAATTGTAACGTTGTATGTCATGCTTATTATATTATTAATATTTATTGTATTATTAATATTTTTTTGTAAAAAACGTAAAAATAATTTATTAGTATCAAGATTTAAAGTTGTGAATTAGTCAAGTTGTTTACAAATATTTTAGTATCCTGAAACATCAATTTTATAGAAGCAAGGAATATCTTTCTGAACAACTTTATTCTCAGTGTAAAGATTATATTTAGTTCTTTTAATATTTGCGCTCCAAGAGCAGCTTGAGATTCATAACTGATCCTGAATCCCTGATCGAAACGTCTCTTCATGACCGTGACATAAATACGGTGCATAAACAGCATTTTATTGAATCGCTTCAAGGTGATATCCTATAGAAAATGAAATTTACGAAAAAACGCAAGATCTCTTTTATTAATGATAACGCAAAAATGTAAAAATAGTTACGTAGTATGTTTTTTATTTACAATCTCCTCGAGTCATTTGTGATTAAACTTCTCTCACAAAGAATGATGAAAAGCTAGTCATTTCTAAATTAAGCTAAAATACGTTTTATCTTTGTTGGATATACGCACATGTTTGTATAAGGTTTGTTTGCGTTGCTTAAAATTCTCAAAAATTTGTACACACGATAAATATATATTTAGATGTTGAAGAAAAAGGAAACGAAAATACTGAATACAAAAAGTGCAAATAAGCGAACAAACCTACAGACAAAAGTGACGTGTAAAAACAGAAAAGAAGAAACAGAAGAAAACGAAGATTATACATTATTTATCAGTATCATCAGAAAAAGAATTGTGTAATCTTTTAATTATATCAGTTTTGTCATTTTTCATTCGTATGTTGTATTGACAAGACGTGTCGATTTCATCAATATTATGCAATTTGGCAACAATCGACATGGAGTTGCATCGTAGTTTGTGTCTTATATTTACACGAAATCAAAATTAAGTAAAGAAATATTAAATAGTGAAATATTATCATTGTTTAATCTTACAAAAAGTATGTATATAAAATTCAGAGTGAGCATAATCCAATAGCATAAGGTAATATCGTAATAATTAAAATTAACATAACATCAAGTAGAAATCATTTTAGAAAAAATTATAATGATCGCTCGACTTCATTTTTGATGATAATTTTGTGATAAATTCTTGATTTTATAATGATTTTTAAATGATTTTCTTAATTAAAAAAGTTTTTAAAATTTAAAAACTTTTAAAAACGTTTTATCAAAATTATTCAAGAATTCATCACAAAATCATTGTTAAAAATGTATAATTTTGCCTAAAATAATTTCCATTTGTTTAACTTGACGTTATAATTTTTTATGCTACTTGGAAAAGTAAAGAACTTGCAGTTTGAAATTATAAACCGATATTCAGAATAGATTTTTATATTTAAGACCTTCTTAAAATATCGCGAATCAATCAGAAGATCATTTTAGCATCTTAAAACATTACTAAAGCGGTCTTGAAATAAGAACGAACTATGAATATACCAATTTTATTTTTCTTTTTAAAGATGACTATATTTAAAGCGTACCTTATTATAAACTTACTTCGTATTCTTATTCTGAAATCTCAATAGAGCATCTCGATGTCGCAACTTACAGTTAGTCGCCGTGGATAATTTCGTTTTTAAAGAAACGACAATTTCTAAGAGATTTGCGAGAGCGAGTTGATTCGAGAGAAGTCATCAGCATCGCATTTCTCGTAGGCTGGATGTGGCTTCATGATACATTACGCGCGAAGAAATATTTGATGTTCCATTTACGGCGCATCTTTATTTTGCGGATGTATTCATTCCTACTTCCTGTCCTGTGTAATTACAATTTTCATAAATCGCCACAAACGCGAAATTTTCAAGCCAGATATCTTCAAGATAGTTCGCGAAGTCATAAATATCAAACGATAAATAAAGTATCCTCTTTGGTTTCTCTTCCCCTCCCTTCTCTATCTCTCCTTTCTCGATCTTCTTGCGAAGATCTGCAAGAGTCACATCCGCATGTATAAATACTCTCAAAGTCTCAACTGATGACTTGTATTTTGACAGACTAAGCAATTACTTATCGTTTTCTTTCATGAAAATTCATTACAGAGCGATTTTCGATGTAAGACGATGCTTTAATCATAGAGAAGGTTATTAAAAGATACAATTATAGGAGCATTTCCCATAACTTTATTCGAATATTCTTTGCGGTAAAATATTGAATTACATCATTAAAGAATAAAATAAGATGTGATGGTTTTTATTTGAAAATATTATTTCAATAATGAGAGAGAGAGAGAGAGAGAGAGAGAGAGCTAAAGCACTTAATAAAAATTCTATGAAAAGCCTTTTAAGAATACAAAAAATAAATTAAAACATAACAGAAAGTAGGTTATGATCGGTGTAGAAAATAAAAATGAAGATGAAGTAAAATGGAACAGAATACAATGATTAGAGTATAAAAAGCGAAGAAAGAGAAAAACTATGTTTTATTTTTATAATAAAGTTATATATTTTACAATAAAGTTATTCTATCGTCTTTGCATTGAAATATACTTGTCGTGATTATTTCGATATAAAAAGCAAACGCTAGCGGAAATTGTTAATTTATTTTCCAATATACGCTTTTCGCAATTCGTAAAAGGATGTTTGGTTGGTTGCCAGTTGTTTACATAATAATCATCCCGAAAGTGAGGTAAAGTGCACTTGTATTCACGATTGCCAAATAGTAAAATAGTGAAAGGGAATTTCTAGGTGAACATGTTTTATTTCTAAACATCGTCTAAACATGTTTATGTTTATGAGAGATCGGAATATATTTAATGAATTATTTCTAAATTATTTTCTCACAATATTCTTTTTTTTTTTAAATAACATTTTAACATAAATACGTGATAATTAATTACATAAAAACAATTATACAATGATATAAAATAATTATACAATGAACAATTATACTTTAATTATTATTTGATATACCTGAATTATTGATTGATTATTTATATAATAACTAACGTATTATTAATATATTATTAATTATATCAAAAGAATTGTGTAGTAAAATATTACATAGTTAATTTAGTATATATTTAAAGTTGATTAAAAAAATAATTCTTTATTTATACATCTATCTTTAAAATTTACTTTGCAATAATTCATTGCTTTTTAGCAATTCATAATTTAAAGATTACTTCAGTAATCTTAAATTGATTACCTTAAAATTTTCATTCAGGAGAAATCATTTCTGTCCTTCTATATTAACAAATATTGTGTATAAAAGATCGATATACCATTAAAACAGAAGTGCTTCGTAAACGACTTCGTAGAAGACGAAGCACCTAATTCCGAACTTGAAATGCAGTTTGTCATGACATGTTTCGTCTGCAAACAAATCGACCAAGCATCAATGCACAGTTTTTTTTAAATGCGCATAACGAAATTACCTCTTGATATTTCTCAACGTAAAAGAATATTTATAAACCCAGTAATCTTTAAAACATTGAATAAGCTAGATTATATATAAATATGAATTACTTATTATGATTCTCATATATTAGATAAGTGCAAAATATAGAAAAAAGCTACTTGAAAATTCCACGCAATTCCAAATGAACTCGTCTTCCTGATTAATATACATCTTTATGTAATTTTATTTTGCATGTGGAATAGAATTGAATTGAAATGCTCCACCGCGCGGACAAATGATCATTTTTTTCGTATAATTGCAATGTATATGCCGCGAGACTCGTATTCATCGATGTACAATATAAGAATAATTAATTCCCACATGGACGCAATCGTGCGATCAAAAATCTAAGAGCTAATTTGCAATCCATCGCATAATACGCCGCATAGAAAATAGAGACCGTCTCGCGTGCAATCGCGAAATTATGTCGCTGCATCATGTATAATAACGTTCAGCTTAGGTTACATAATTGCATCCTGTAAAATCGCAAGTTTAGGCGCATAACGTAACATTACACATTCTGTCAATCTTACATCGTTCTTCATCTCGAATCTGATCTCGTAATCGTTACGCGTAGCATGCGCATATAAATAGTTTGTTAGCTTACATGGGAAAATTTAAAATAAAAAAACATGCGCACATTGCACTTGTCTATATGTCTATAAATTTATCGATAAGGCGCGCGTGACCAACAGAAACTGATTAGTCACAGTAGTATACTAACTCGTTCGCATGTAAATTAATAAATGATATCAGTAAGCGACGAATACAGCGAGTATAGCAAGCGACGCGTACTGAGGAACACAGAAAAAATCAATCTACTGTTAAGAAAAATGAGTACTCAATTTATTTTCTTTCCTTTAAGTATAATTATCTTTAACAAAGAATATTTTCTTGATAATAATCTTAAAATATACTTATTACAAAATTTCAGAAAAACTCATTATTATATATTCGAAACAAGAGTTTATTTTCTTTTAAAGAATACTATAAAATTGATCGAAAAAACAAACTAACTTTTCATAATAAACAAATTGAATTTCTTTTAATTTAAGAAACTTGATTGAAGTATTAAACTTACTAGAATTTATATTTTGAATAAATTTAATGCTTGTAATGAACTCATGATAGATTTGTGAATATGAACTTTTGAAATACTTGAAATAATTATTACTTGTGTATTTTTCTGTGTGTGCGCGAGTAGACTGTGTTATCTTTCAACGAGAACAACGCTGCAAAACACGAGTGCAAAACATTTAGTACAGAATTGCAACATTCGGGCGAACGATTCATTTACAAGTGTATCAAACATATCGTGAACTTTGTAGTAAAATAGTACATTTGCTTTGGAAAATTTAGAATTTTTTGGAAGTTCTTGTTGAAAAACGTAGCTAACATGTTACGTTTTCTACGTGACGTTTTTTGATGATCACGCTTTAAAGATAAAATTATCTTCCGGCGCGCACAATGTTGCAAATATTTCATTGTAAGGTTGTTCGGCACGATTGTTTTTTACAAGTGTCAAAACATATCGAGAACTTCGTAAACTAAAATGTATTGCTTTTGAAAGTTATGAATTTTTTTTAGAAATTTTTAATATGTTACGTTTTTTACACACTTAAAGAAAAATTTCTTTGATTAAAATAATGTGTTTAAATCAAAGAATTTGTGCATCGTGATTAAAGAAAAGTTTCTTTGATTTGAAAATCATTTCTTGAAATAAACTTTTATTTTCTCCTCAAAGATATTTTCACTTCAACTTAAAAAAATCAACAAAAGAAATGATTTTTTAAATTTAAACATAACCTTTCTTTGGGTGCATGATGCTTTATATATCACACTTTATAAGATGAAGTTATCTTTCAACATGCATACACTGAAAAAGATTTGGTATATATAATAATCATTTATTTTGTTAAAAATTGGTTAGTCAAAAATTGTATTGTTTTAACCAAATTTTTATTAGAAAAATATAATTTCTAAATAAACAAGTAAGAAAGTTTTATTAGTCATACATCAACAAAATAAATGGTACATTATTTATATCAAAACATTTCCTTCAGTGTAACACTGCAAACACGTTTAATTGCATGAATACAACATTCCAACAAATGATTGTTTATTAAGTATGTCAAAATAAATATCGTACTTTTTGTGAAAGTAAAATGTACCTACTTTTAAAATTACCGAATTTTTTGAGAAGTTTCTGTAACATATATACAAAAAATCAGTTTGCTAAAGTAAAAATTAAACTAGACATTTAGATGATGAGGCATTCCACCGGATATTTTTGTAATATCATCATTTTTTTTTTCGCTGACATGTTCTACAAATAAAAATATGAGACACGTTTAGCGAAAAAAAAATTTAAATCTTTTTTATGAAATTATTCATGCTTTTAAGTTGCAGAAATTTATAAAAAACGTCGTCCTTGCGAACATTCAAATTATTATATCATCGAAATTATTAATTGTACAAAACAAAATACAAGAAAAAGATTTTAAAGATCTTAAATTGTTTTATAGATAGATTATTTTTAATTTATCATATTTTTATATAAATAAATCATTTTCCATGTATTTACATTTTTTCATTAACATTTTTTTAAGAAACTCAATTTAAAAATTTTGTAAAAATATCATCATATTCCCACTTCAATTATGAATTAATCTTGAAAATTTCAAAATAAAACTCGAATGAATTGTATAGTTAAAAAATTCTGTTGTGTAACGGCGCAGTACTGCATACTAATGATTTCGATGATATCATGATATAAGTATCTTTCCCGAGAATACATAGAAGAAGAAGAATGAAATCAAAATTTGATTGGCTATTCCAATATGTTAGCGCTATTATACGCAGGAAAGTGCATAGAGACCAAAATTTGATTGGTTGTTTCCAGTATTGCTATCGCCATTATGCGCAATAGTACACCTTGTATTCTTACATCATGATATAATACATTTTAATTCGCATAATTTTAATGTCAGATTAATCAGCGACTTTTATGAATTTCTACAACTTATACTATAAGCATGAATAACTTTACAAAAAAAATCTCAAATTTTTTTCGCAAAACATGAGTCTCATATTTTCATCAATAGAATATATTATCAAATTTTAAAAAATATTAAAAATGACAATGTTTTAAAGGTGCCCGATTTGAGGAATGCCTTAGATCTGAAAATAAATTTTATTATCGATATAATTATATAAGAACAGCAACCTTAAACTGGTTGCTAGAATGTCATAATTTTTTGCACTGGTCATCATGCTTAAATTTCCTGTATAAATATTTCAGCAAAATCATTCTTTACATATACATCATTCTTTTTATATTACGCTTTTCAATTGCACTTTAAAGATAAAGAGAAAACAGGTTGGAAAGTTACACAAGAACTTGCTAAAAGTCTTACACTTTTCTTTTTTCCACAAAGTGGAAAACTCCTTCCTCTCTCAAGGTCTGTCTAAGTCATGAATCTTAATTCGTATCACGAATAATGAATAATATTTTATATGATAATATTATAAGTAATGATAATATTATATAAAGTCTAATGATAATATTATTGTACGCGATATCTAAAATTATCAAACATTATGTCAGCAAACAATAGTGTCATTTCTTTGACACGTTCATATCTTCTTTATGCAGATAAATTTATTACAATAAAAGAAAAGATTGGCTGAATACATAGCATTTTTAATTGATTAGCAACAGCCAGTTCAAAATATATTTTATCAATGCCATATTTTATTATCTAATTTGTTGCAGTAGCCAATCTTTTCTTTTAGCATAATACAACCTGTTGAAGTGTTTTAATTTATCTGACAATCAACTGTCCTATAAGAACTATATAGTGGCCAAGAAATGTAGGTCGAGGATACGCGGCAAAATTATACCGTGATTAACGCAATGCTACCGAATAAATTTCATTTTTTTCGATTGTTCATCAATCACGAAGAAAAACGAATGTGATAATTAGTAGGCACTATTTATACAGTGTCAACAATGTTTTGTTATATTTTTTCAACTTTAATAGATATATGTACTATGTACTATGTATTATGTAACATAAATGTGTATTATATAAATTTTTTTTGCTTTTCAGTATAAAATTTACATACATAATTATATATAAATAAATATAATTATATATGTATAAAATATGTTACATATGTAAAATATGTTATATTATGTGATATATAATATGATTTTTTTTTTGTATAATTTCTATTCGTTTATACATATGTAACAAATAATATAGAAAATAATTAAAATAATTTGAATTTTCTTAAAGATGAACTTTTTGGATAATTATAATTATGTAATATTATACTAATGTAGTTACAGTTGTTTGAGACTTCAGAATATTTCTCTGACCACAGAATGAATCCTTTGTTTCTGATAACGTTGCTGAATCACGTTTCCAATGATAATTCATGTGAACGTGACGCGCCAAAAAGAAGTTATAATCCGCGACCTCTGGATTCAATCGATTATTTGCATTAATTAACTCGTTCTTATGAAGAATAAAAATATATTTTTTGCATTGATTTACGCAATTGTTGATAATATTGCTTGATTCATTGCAAGCGTCAATTGTTCTTACTTACCGTTTGTGTAATATTAGAATATAAATATATTACGTCAACGTATTGATTATTATCAGTGATTATATATTCTAAGTATAATATATATTGTTATGGACTTGCGTTTGAATTTAATATTTCAAATCAAATAGATAATATAAGATAAAAGATAGATGATTTAAAAAAGGATAAGAGATTTTTATGGTTAACTTGAAAGCAAAATTTGTGAATTTATTTTAGGAAAAAGAATAAATGACATAGTTCTCTATAAGATGTAGAAAATTAAATTATAATACAAAATTAAATTATAATACAAAATTAAATTGTAATGCAAGACTCATTAGAAATATAATTTACTACTACTATTGAAAACAGACCTAAAAACTATGGAGTACTACTGCGCGTTTTATTATTACGATTTCGTAATTTCTAACAAAATTTCCTACTTCTTCTCAGGAAATTCCATAGATTGAATCTAAAATAAACGTATTATGTTAGAAACATATTATTATACAATATAAAATGGTAACAATATGAACATAAAACTCTAATTTTTGCAAAAATCGACAATTATTTATTGTTACTATTTTTGTAATAACATTTTTCTAATGTCTGTTTTAGATTTTAATCTACAAACCAAAATGTACTGAGGAAAACTAAATCCAAACCTTGATATAAAAAATTCCATTACAAAACTCAAAATTTTCAAGTCTGTTTTTAATGACAGAAGACTTCAATATTTTTAATAAATTATTTTTGATAAATTTTATTACAAATTAATTTTCTACAACTCAAATTTAGTAATAAACAATATTTCAACAAATAAGTGTCCCTTTGTATCTTCCTTAAAATAAATTTACAAATTTCGTCACTAATTTAATCATAAAAATCTCATTTCTAATTTAACCGTAAAAAAATCTCCTGCACTTCTCCTTCTAAAAAATTTCATTAATTCTTTATATTTTTATATCTTTTTATGTTTAATTAAAATTGAAACAATATTATTTGCAAAATTTTTCTTTTACATTATAAATATTCTTTATAACTTGTCTTATTAATAAATTAGCACAAATTAACAATTAATTGTTACCATAAATCGACGAGTGTTTATTATTGCTGTTAGAAAATATCTGTTAAAAAAAAAATATAATAAATATTGTCTAAAAGAGAGGGACTTGCTAACATGTTACTACTTTTTCAGAAATCATGTTATCGGACCTCACTGAAGTGCCGTTCATAAAACTTGGCGATTTTAAGCTCGAATTCGAGTTCGAGTTTCCTGATCCAGAATTGCAGGAAGTAGCAAGGAAGGAATTAAGAGAATCTCCTGAGATACAGAAACAGTCGATAGCACGTCTGCAAGAATTATTAAAAGGTAGCGTGAATATAAAAAAATCTGTTAAGTTAACGTAAAGATTATGAAATACGAAATAAAAAATATAAAAATATAAAAGTATGAATTGTAAATGGCAACACGTTAAAGGGTATTCCAGTGTAAAACATAAAAATGTGGCTTATATTTTGGGGGAATATTTTTTTTTTTAAAACTGCTGCATATATTCTTTTGCGCTATCTATTTGTACGTATTTATAGTAAGTATCGACAAATTTTGTTATGGCTAAATGTTTATTTATTTTTATATTACGTAAATTTAAAAATAAAATGTAAAAACACACATCGGTGATTGACATTAGATTTGTTTTTTATAGCTGAACTAGTGTACATTTTTAGAACTTAAAATGAAATAGGTATATGTTTGATATTTGAAAGCGAGAAGGAGAATTCTAGTCAAGTCTAAAGTCCCTATAATAGAATCTAAAGACTGCTGAAACAATTGCTGATTGATTTCGCCATTAACTGACGTTATCGTAAACTAGCGACAACCAATGGCAAGAGAATCCTGGAAAAAAGCGTCACTCTCATTGTTACTAGTTAACGATAACGGTAAAATGTTTAGAGATCCCGCAACAGCAGCATAGATTAGTATACACATTATATACAGATATATCATTATATGATGATTGCAAGACATAGAGTGCATTCGTTTACGCAGCGGTTAGCACAGAGAGTATCATTTAATTCTTGTTTAACACTCGGTGAATAATAAGGATAAAATAATACTTCTGCGTTAACCGCTGCGTAAACGAATGCAGGGATATTGATACGCTGTCAGACAGCATATTAATTTTTGCTCGCTTATACAATTCTATTCTACTTTTTCTTTCATTTTGGATCATTTAAATAGTTTGAATTCAACTCTATTGTCACGTACAACAGCAAGCAGTCATTTGAATCGCACGGCAAACACGGCGATACATTTCCGGTTTCGATTGTTAATCGAAACAGGCATGCGCGCATGCAGTGTCCAGACTCTGTTATAGGAACTCTAGTCAAGTTTAGCACAGGAATAAAAAACAGATCTATGATTGCAACTATCTAATTTGGATGTATCATTTTTATAAATGTGTTAATATTTAAACTTTAAATCAATTATATATATATATATATATTATATAAAAGTTATGTTTATAACATTCTTTTTATTGAACAACATATTTTTATAGTTTATTTATTTATTTTTTATTACTTTCATTTTTATAAACTTTATAAAATTTATAAAATTTTATAAAATTTAAGAAATGATACAAATATCTAAATATTTTTGTATGAAGTAAGTATTCAAAATAACTTTGTGATAGAGATAGTAAATCGTCACCAAAAATTTATTATATATTACTTTCAAAATTAATTTATTATATTATTGTGCTTTAGAATAATCAGTAATTTTTTATAATTTTGTTATTATTTTGAAATCTCTACAAAACATCCTTATCTAAAAAGATACAAAAGATACAAAAGAATTTTTAGTTATTATTGATTATTATTATTAGCATGACTATATTGTTTAAACTAAGAAAAATGAAAAATATTGCAACTGTTCAAATGATATGATTTTTAAATATCGATTTTTTAAATAAAATGTTTTAATTTAATATTTATGAAAAAGTAATTTATACATATTGCAATAATCAGTTCATGCAATAAACAGACATGTATTTTACATACATTAATAGATTCAGAAATTACATTCCTGAAATTATATTAACTGACTTGAAAGATATGATTTCCAGAAAAACAAGGTTTTAAATATAGTTGCAATATAAAAATTAAAATTTATCTCTAATCATCGACCGGTTATACAACATAAACCCTCCTCTAACTCGAAATGCTCATTTTTCATTTTTCTTCAAACTATGCTTGATAACAGTTGCTTTTGAGCATCATCGCAAAAGTGCGCAACAAGAACCTATGCGTTAAAAATACCTATTTTATTTTTAATATTTAAATTTTGTGTTGTATTTATTTATTGTACTCCTTTACCGCACTAATATTAATAATTTCTATTTAATCTCTTATACAAGTTCTCACAAAGTGTCGTCTGTATAAGTACGTCATATTTTAACAGATCATTGTGAATATATTTGCGATGTAAGTTTTTTAATCAAATTTTTAATAACATTTGATTATGATAAATTTTATCATTTTTTATTTGATATAGATAATTTTATAGATAATTTTTTAATGGATGATTTAAGTATTTTGTTAAATACGGCAGACATTTCAATTTTAATTATTAACGATAGTTAATAATATACGAGCGACTTTATATCATTTGTCTTTTGTAATATGCAATGTTTCTTTTGTTCCGAAATTACTATTTTGGATATTTCGTGACCAATCGATTTCTGTTCAAGCAAATTTCTTGCACGTTGAACGCGGCAATCCTTATCTCCTCTTAAAAGAGAATTTGTAAAAGAAGAGGCTTATGCGCAGGTATGGCGATCCTGTGACTGTCAATTTTGCTGTAAACAGCACGAAATTCAATTCTAAATATACATATTTATATTCTTCAAAAATTTTATTTTTTGAAGAATTTGAAGTTCTTGAATTTTTTTCAAAACTTCGTACCTAAATTTAAAAAATCTTAAAGTAATTTTTATATAGATTTATAATATTATAGATAATTACAATTTTTTAAATCAAATGCAACTTTTATCCGATTTATAATTTTTTTATGATTTCTTTGATAATTAAATTAAACTACATTTTATCATTTTCCAAAATGAAGTTCAAACATTTGTTCTACAAAATTAAAAGTATGTTTGTAAATTTTTAAAGTCTTTTTGTAACCATTTTAAATAGATGAAAAAGATGAACAGATTTGAGGTTTACTCTCACCGAATTAATCATGATACTGTAAGGATTAAACTTTTTGGATACTTTTTATAATAGTTTAAAATTTTTTGTAACTATTTAAAATTTTTATTTGACAGCTGAAAAAGATTTGAAATGCCCGTTGGACAATGAAGCCTGGTTGATTAAGTTTCTGAGACCGTGCAAATATTATCCCGAATCGTCTTTGAAGCTCATCAAATACTATTACAACTTCAAGGTGAAACATGCGAATGTGTATGACAACTTAAAGCCGAGTAAAGAGAAAAATATCTTCGAGCAAAACATTCTAACCGCGTTGCCTAATCGCGATCAACACAACCGACGTATAGTGATAATTGAACTTGGCAAAAAATGGAAGCACAACAAGTGCAGCCTCGATGAAATTTATAAAGGATGTGTATTGTATTTGGAAGCGGCCATAATGGAGCCGAATACACAGATCGCTGGCGCGATTATCATCTTTGACATGGATGGTCTCACCCTTCAGCAAGCCTGGCAATTTACTCCTCCGTTTGCCAAGAGGATAGTCGATTTGCTTCAAGAAGCAGTGCCTCTAAGGATAAAAAACATACACATTGTAAATCAACCGTATATATTCAACATGGTGTTCGCTCTGTTCAAACCGTTCCTGAAAGAGAAGTTGAAAAACAGAGTGAGTATATTATAAATCAAAATAACAATACCTATGCCATCAATTTGTAAAACAGCAAATTCTAAAAAAATATTGCGTTAATTCAGAGATGAGAAGTTATATGGAGGAGAAGGTGATATTATGGTATCCGTTTACGTTTTATAAATTTATGCAACAACAACTTTATTAATAATCAGTATTTAAATTTGGAACTTAATAATTACATTTGGCAAAAGATTCACTCGATTCTAAATTCAAAGTTACAAAAAACATTTATTACTTAGAACACTATAAAATTGTGGTGACATTGCATAATAACTCAAAGAGAACAAGAATAGCCTACAAAAATAAATTTAAAAAATCTATTTTATTTAAAAAATAATATTTGGTTACAAAATTAACAAGAGAAGAGAGTAAAATATTGCAGAATGTAATATACATCGCATATAGGTTATTTAAATTAACAATAGAGTTAAAAGTATATAATAATGATAAATTATTATATTTCAAGTAGTATTTAGTTTCCTTAAATATTAATGATTTGATTTGCTAATTCAGTTTTTATACATTTCTTTATTTTTTCTTCTGCTAGATAATCTTTCACGGCACCGATCGCAAATCATTGCATCAATACATATCACCGAAATGTCTACCAGCGCAATACGATGGTACGCTGGAAGTAAAAATAAATGGATCCGACTGGTATTCCTTGCTGATACAGGTTGACAAGGAATATGAAGGTATGTACAAAAGAAAATTGCATCACTCGTTTCATAATAGTAACAAAATGATAAAATTGAAATAAAGTTTAAAAACTATTTGACGCGAGTGTATTTTAATAAAACTTTTCGATAAGAACGATCTTTTTTCTGTTGCAGCTATCAATTCGTACGGCTATAAAAAAACATAGTCTCAATACTTTGTAGCATTAAAAAATAGATATGGATTAAATACGAAGAAATTATAAACGCGACATTTCCGAGGAAAAATATTATATTTAATATCAATTATGACAATTATAAATCGTTCTTTTATATATATATTCAGTCCTCGAAATGTTGTTTTTGAAACCTTGCTCACTTTGTAAATTTATTTATAACATATATTATATATTATTGTACAATTTTTTAATTCTCATTTCTTGTTTCAACAATTTAACAAAATTGTATAAGATAAATGTAACATAACATCTCAGCAATGAGCTGAAAGAGTGATGTAATTATTCATAACGTAATGATTACATTATTTCTGTACTTATTTTTTAATTTTGATTCAGAAAAAATTGATTACATATCAATAATCTTATTTAAGAAATAAAGATTACATGTCAATGATCTTGTTTAAAATCAGCAATTTTAATTTTTATCTTAATCTTAATCACTCTGTAACGATGTGATAAAAGTATATTATATATTCTGCATAGATTTCGTACATTTAATAAATGAAATATATTTATATCATTTATTAAAAATGCATATGTATAAATAAATAGCAAATTGTATGTGTATATATATATATATATATATATAT
>Ga0157364_1002569_pt1 | contig 17006 bp, 7 predicted proteins | sample AttsexASBM2_FD_111476 | JGI IMG/M metagenome (GOLD analysis project Ga0157364, IMG submission 111476) | Fungus gardens microbial communities from leaf cutter ant in Ribeirão Preto, State of São Paulo, Brazil - Atta sexdens ASBM2 | ecosystem: Host-associated > Fungi > Mycelium > Unclassified ... | reverse complement strand
TTATTTTTTTTGTGTGTGTGTGTGTGTGTGTGTGTGTGTGTGTGTGTGTGTGTGTGTGTGTGTGTGTGTGTGTGTGTGTGTGTGTGTGGTGTGGTGTGAGAGAGTAATCTTAACATAGAATCATCATTTTTAATATTTCGTTCAATAGTATGCTTTGAAATATTGAATTATTTAGATGCTCTCATATTAGCTAGGAATACCCTAAGTCTCACATTACGCCTTCCATGCCTTGCGATTTCATGATCACCAAATCTAATCTTTACAATTAAACAAATCATTACATCACATATTTTTTCCTATTACGTCCTTATTCTATCACTGCATGTAGACTTTATTAAAAATATTTATTTATTATTTAATATTTATTTATTAATAAAACAAGGAAGATTAACTTCAGTAAAATTCGACAACATCCAATTTCTTTTTTCATAACTACTACACTACATGATTTAATAATTTTCTACTAAATATGTTTCACTCTATGAGTAATAAGTTCATAATAAAATCAAGCACATGCGTTTATTAGTTTAAAAATCCCCCTATCTCATATTGAGAACCTATTCCATAATAGGCTACCTAATAATGTACTCCATCAATTTCTATTTGATAGCATTTAGACTCAGACATTATAGTTCAAATACATTATTTGTAAAATAAAAATATATTAAAAGAAATGAATGTATGTGTTAATTAATTGGATACATTATCATAAATATACAGGTTATGAATTTAATTTAGGCGCGAAAATCTGCATGAGCTCTACGAGCTCGGTCTTTGAATCCGGAGTGGATTGAGCAACTCGATTGATTTTAGGAATGTTAATATGTAGATATATAGAGAGTATATAGTAGATATATAGAGAGAATATATACAGAAAGATGCGAGTTACCAAACGATTTTCGAAGTAAAACGGACGCCTCCGATTTGCAATGCCGAATACATCTATTTACATATATATAAATTTACATATATACATATTACATGTTTACAAGGTGTTTGAAAAATAAATCTTTCGCATAGGAACAGAATGGCTGCGTTCAGCAGATTCAACAGTTTTGCAACCGTTTTATGATTCATCGCGCTGATTGGATTATACTTTTAGATTTACAGGAATATTTAGATTTACAGGAACATTATATCAACCTGAATAGTCCTATCTCAGCGAAGAATCATAAAACGTTACAAAACTATTGAGTCTGCTGAACACAACCAATGGACTAAACTGAGAAAAAAAAATCTTCTACCATTTTGCAATTTTCGCTATAGTTAACAAGATATTAATTCCTAAAAATTACCGAAAATTGATCTTCAATAATTTTTTACTCAAATACTATTAACTTTACAGAAAAATTGCAAAAACAGAAATTATTTATTTTTTTCTTATAGAACTCTAAGAACTTTTTTAGAATTTTTTCAGAATTTTTTAGTACCATATATTCTCATATTGATAAAAATGAGAAAATGTAGTACTAAAAAGTTGATATCTTATTACCTATTGCGAAAATTGTAAAATGATAGAGGATTTTTCTTTTCAGTTTAGTTCATTCTTCCCCCGTGTGAAAGATTTATCTTTACTTATCAAACACAAGTATATACAGACATTAAATTCTAGAATTGAAAAGAGATGAATATGTTAAACTTCAATTAAGTTATCATGAGTAGTAAAACTAGGCTTTAGGCCGATATTCATAGTCGATTCTTATTTCAAGACTGCACTTAAAAACATATGAATGAACTATGAACATAAGAATGAACTATGAATACCGGCCTCAGTCACAAGAATGATCGTGACAACTAATCAAAACATAAGAGAAACTATTGACGCTTCAGATCTATTGTTACCTCTTGTGATTTTGAAATGAGTTTACTACTGTATTGGAGATCCTATTCTATATAAACACATATGAATAATTTTCGCATACGAAAACGATAGTTTCTTGACTATGATTGTATACAGAATTGTTATTTCCACGTACAAGAAAGTTTGTTCGCGTCGCCCCCAACTAGGGAGTCTCACAGGGAGAAAAGCAAATTGCATTACGTGAATGCCCACGTCCAATCAGAATGGAGATCATCAGTTTTCTCTCTTCTTATGGAGCTTTGATGTCCATATCCAATCAGAGGAGATAGATTATATGATGCAATTTGTCACTTTCTCTCTGTGAGGTTTTCTAGCTCCACTGTGCTTCAGTTACAACTACTATTCACTTCAATGATTATGCATTAGAGTGAGTAAATGCTATAAGAGGAGCATTTTAGAGCACGTAAGAATATGCGATGCGAACACACCTAGAATATAAGATATTTCATTGCGCATAATGGCCGGTAAACTAAATTAAGACAATCAATCAAATATTTGTCCTAAATTAAAACAATTAAGCAAATATTTATCCTAAATTTAGGATAAATTTTTAATTGGTCAAAGAGCAGCCACCATGTTGAAGACGACTGTGCAAAAAAAGGTGAATATTGTTGTATAATTAACATTCATTTCTTCAGAGGGCGATAGTACGCGACAGCACTTTGCGGTTACAGGTTTTGATAAGGACTATAATATAATATAGTAAGGCACTATAATGAGTATTCGCATCCATCATTTTTCCTTTTTTCACTCTCTTGCTCCTTTTCTCAATCCCTTGCTTTCTCTTAACTATATCGTTAAATTAAGATGATTGAAGAGAGAAGAGAGAAGATTGAAGAGAGAACAAAGAATGGACTAGAAACAAAGAAAGGACTAGAAATAGCGGATGCGAATACCTATACTCTGCTCAATGAGAGAATAACCTCATTTGCGACCGACTTATATAGCAGGCCAATATAATGCTATAAAGACTTGCGCAAAACGGACAAATTTTTGTCTGATTCGAAGTCATTCTCTCGTTGAACAGAGTATATATTATAGTGCTCTAATTTTGGACCGTCATGTCCTCTCTCAATAATGGGATTTTCTAAATGTTTTATCAATAATGAAAATTGTCGCTATCGTTAACTAGCGATAGCCAATGGCAGACAATCCAGAAAGAAAGCGCGACTCTCATTGGTTGTCGTAACATGAACTATAAATTTTCAGTACCCATAGTGAATAACGAAAAGCAGCCCAAAGTTTTCGTCAATTTTATTAGGCCTCATAATTTCCCAATAAAATTGAAAAACAAGAGATTTTTAAGTTTTTTAATGAAAAATTAGAGATTTCTAGAGATTTTTGAAATCTGATTTTAAGATTTCTTCTATCAGCGAGTTGGCAACACTGTTACCTATGTTAAAAAATTGCCTTTATAATCTAGGAATCTCTCTGTTGATACTCCTGGATGATGTGAGGTTAAGTTTCTAAACGTAGTTCTGCGCAAAGTGAACGTAAAGAGAGGCGTTTGGTATTTTAGATCCAATTATTTTCAAGTGGCATAATCAATGTTCTTTGTCTGTTTAAATTTGATAAAAATCAAATGTAATTGAAAGGATGGTAAAGGGTTTTAGCTGCTATTATGAAATTGTAAAAAATGATAACGAGGTAATACAATAATGAAAAATTCATTCTTAATATATTATTACGATTTGCGGACGTAATTTTCCTAATTGTAAATTTCTATCTTAACTGCGCTATATAATGCTATTTTACAAGAATGTAAATACAAGAAATTCTTACAGTAAGACATTGTTACATACGAAAAATATATAAAACTATTAAAAAAAATAGCTGGAAAATTAGTTTTAATTTTAATACAAAACTTTTCAATTTTTGATTTGCACATTTATTATGAAAATACATAAGTGTGCAAATTAAAAGTTGAAATATTTTGTATTAAAATTTTTATTTTAGATTAGACGTTCCTGATTAATAAAAAAGAGATAGATTTTTTAAGTTCTTAAAAAAAGTGCAACTTGAAAAAAATAAATATTGATCATACGAATGACAAACATTACTGTAAAAAATCAAATTAGTGCAATAGACAGTGTGGACAGTAGTGATTCTGGGTGTGTTCCATATGATTAAGGTTATGTCACACGTTATGGATTGACAATATCGTTCTTGATTTCGGACGTTTTTAGAACACGAGACCGTGCTCTGTAGGAAATTTATAATATGATACTACCTTTCTTTGAAGAAGATGCCTGGTGCTACTGGGTTGTTTCAGTTGGTGTTCTGCTATCATTTCTCGGTCTTGTTGCTACTTGTATCTGCAGTTGTCGACGAAATGAGAATAAGTGAGTATACAAAGATTTGTTATTAACCATTTGATTTGTTATGATAAATTTATATTTCTAGTAATTTAAGTTATTAACATGTAAATATTAATAATTAGGCAAAAATAATAATAAATATTATACAAAGTACGAAGTTATACAAAGTAAGTTTCTTTGGTATGATATTTAATAAGTTAATACTACACTTTTATTAAGTTGATAATTTATAAATTTATACTTCTTTTTATGTAAAAATTAATCATTATAACTATTTCTTTTGAAACATAATTTTTAAGTTAATTTAAATTTATATTTGTTGTACAATTATAATCATATTATAACAGGAATGAATTTCTGGACCTTGCTGGTACAGTAACACTGAATAATTCTGAAACAGACAATTTCGACAGAATTCTGACATTGGATGTATGCCAGGTTATTGAGCAGGATATCAACGATGGAAAAAGGTTTCTACCTTAAAAATAAATTGGTTACATGAAATTTTTCTTAATAAATACAAAAAATAAGAATGTTCAAGCACTCTTGATTATTCCAAATAATTTGCTGTTACTATAATATTAACAAAAGAGATACTGCCGTGTCTGTAGATATTTATATATCATATTATGTACTTATCCTTGTTTAAGAAGTGATTTTAAATCAGGAGTGAACACAAAATTATTAAAGTTATTTATTTTATTCAATTTTATATTTTTTGTATGAATTACAACTTTTTAAATTAGAGCTAGGATTTAGTTGCACATTTCGGCCCATCTTCAGCTTGGTTTCTATCTCTTCACCGATCGGCATTTAGGCTACATGCTACGTGAAGATAAGAAGTAGAAATCAAGCAACTAAGCTAAAAATTGACTGAAATGTGCAACTAAATCTCAGTTCTGTTTTAAATAATTCATGTTATTGGTTGCGACAAAGACTATATATTATTTGCTGTTTTATTTTATTTTATTTTATTAAAATGTAATTAGTCATATTCTCTTATTCGCATATAAATAATATAAGCTATTCATATATCAGCATTTAGTTATCACTGCAATTTTCTACATATTTTTATGTGCTTATTGTAATTTATTTAAAAACTCTTAGTTAATTTAGTGTTATACATTACTTTTTTATTTTCTAATAATAGAATTTGATAATGAAGTATTAATTTAATTTAATTGGCTGTGCATCATTAATATCTCTGTAAAAGACAAAAATTATAACGCTATCATGCAATATAAATATATTAATTTGATAATATGCATTTTATAATACCATTTTATTACGTTATGTAAGAGAATCAGAGTTGAATCCTAGAGAAAAGTTTTTTATTCTATAAGAAAATTATTGATATTTATTATACATTTAATTATTGATTCAATGATACAGTTCGGATGCGTAGATAACATCGTGCGAACTGCTGATATGAGCACAAAAATAAACACGTTTGATATTAAGTTATAAAAATTGTTACAAGATTTTATTTTTATTATACGAAGATATATATATAATATATACGCGCATTTTTTTCGGTGCGTCCAGAACAGCAATTCGCACAATGTATCCATATATTCGGGCCCCTATTCTTCAAAAGTATCGCATTGAAAAACTAGGGCAATGCTATAGTATATCTAACACATATTATAATATGTGCGTAGTTTTTCGTACGCGATACTTTTAGAGATTAAGGGCCCTGATCTATATCGCTAAAATCCGATTGCACCAACATATTTTAATTTTAAGTGAGGCTTAGTTTCTCTCTTTAAAATCGAAAAAGAGGAATAGAGAAAGCTTTACTTCTCGTTTAAAATCAAAGTAACGTTGCAACCGGACCTTAGTCGATAATTTTCTCATAGGGTAAAAAACTAGTTTAACTATATTATTCTGATTCACCCTGTATATGTATTGTATATGCAAAGTGATGAGAAAGTTACTGAAATTGAATAGCTGTTATTTTATAAAATAAATGGATAGAATGAAATAAAGTAAAAAATGGATATCTCTGTAGAAGAAATTCATATTATTTTATAAAAATAATACGAAAGATATATATGTACATATTTATAAATTTTTAAAAATAAATATAAATATTGTATAAAAGCTGAAAATTTATTGAATGGTTTCATAATATGTATTATTTTTCTAAAACAATTTATCTTCAAAAACTTGGTTATTATAATTATTAATATTCAAAAATGTATTTAGTAGTTTTCAAAAGCTCTGTGATTATTGGCAAATTTAGATGATCGTCATTTCGAAAACATCATTGAATCATTTTAATGTATTAATGATTTTAATATTATTAGTCCTTTTGTATATATTTATGAATTTATACATGTGTTATACTTTTTCAGAGCCGAGCCTTGAAATGTATTTAAAATACTTTTATTTAAAACATTATGTATTTGCAATATAAATATATTTTGTGTTTTGTACTTTAGTGTCAGTGGATCACATGAATATATTACGTATTTTGTACTAAAAATTGATTTTTATATTTATTAAAATTTAATTTTTTTTGTATTTTTCAAAAATAATTCAAAAATAAGATTAATTGTCTATCTTAGTATTTGAAATACAAAATGCAAAATATTTTCAATCTTTCGTTATTAATATTGAAAACAATAATACAAAATATTTTTATATGCTTAATTGTATGAAGTACAAAATACAATTGTCGAATATTGTTTTTCAAATGTATTTTAAATGTACGTACTCAGCAGGGTTGGCAGGAAAAAAATGAGTGGAAAAAAACCACAATGGATTATGGATTTTACTGGTCCGGAGTTTATCCATTGGAATAAATTGGTGGTAAAAACTATAAAATTGACTAATACTATGATGTGATACTATAACATATTTATATACAATCCCATTGCATATATTGTACTTATAATATTTTATTTTATGAGTACGGGCGTTTTTAGAAATAACTGTGTGACTATATCCACTTGTTATATTGATTATAGCGATTGTAAATTAATGCCATTATTTATTCATGATAAAAAAATTCCGTTTAATACTTAAGAAGCTAAATCATCAAATTTTTCTCATTTACTTTTTTGTTTATATATTTTTAAATAAATTATATCCTTTTTAATATTTCGATGCCTTCATGAAAAAACTGATTACGGTTGCCACGATCAATCGCTCATCAATACATTTTTTTGTAAGAACTATAGTGTCATGGTATGATTGTGATACTCATAAAATGGGCATATCTTAACAGATGACTATTAAGATATGCCACCTTATGGTTGTCACAACCAAAATGTATTGAGGCGAAAATTATCATTATTTTCTGTTGTGGCAACCATTGCATTTTTTCCGTGTTTACATCTTATGGCAGTAGATCCTCTATTTATTACGCTGTCAGTAATAGATCAAGCAACTAATCACAAGACTTTTTATAGATATTATGTATTTCAGACAACAGAGATCGGGTTCGCATTTACCATTTAATATCTTGTAACAAAAAATCTAATTTATTAGTATCGATTCCTAATTTATTGCGAATTTTATTTTGAATATAAACTGAAATTAGAAAACTTAAATAAAACATGATTGATGTGACTCATTTCGCGGTCTTCTCGTGTAACATGAGATTCGTGCACGAATGTCTGCACCTTACTGATTATTTCATCAGCAAATAATAAACTGAACGTGTAATAATTACTTTTTTTTTATTTATTTTTTTATGCATAGATTCTTGTCCATAAAATCATAAACTAGGACTATAAGACTGCCTGTAAATAGAATATTGATAATTTTATTTATTTTATTGTTTTTAATACATTAATAGAAAGATTTCAAGTTGATTTAAAAAAAAAAACCGGAAAATACCGGTTTTTACTAATATGAATTTTTTTTCACTAATATGAATTTTATTCAAAAAAATGTAAAATTTTGCCAACCCTGATACCCAACCTTGCACTTTTTCTGTATGCTCACAAGATTTTATTTTCTATGATATACTAATGAAATAATATAAAATAAATTTTATAATACCAATTTTATAATAGTAATATTTATTTGATTTCGTTTTATATATTCAAAATAATAGTCATTAGTTTTACCAACTCATTGTCAGTATATGTACAGAGTATGTCTTAAGTATACTAAAGGATTTTAAAGGGTGATCCTCACAAATTTAAAACAAAAATTTCATGTGATCATATGTCCAAAATGGCTTATTTTTTTTAAATATATGATCAGAATTAAAAAATTTCATTTTTTCCAAAAATTTTGAAAATCATTCAGTCTATTTTGATGAAACTTTGTACATTCAAAGGATATAAAGCCTCATCTTTTCAGACTATACATTATTTTTATTCAATCAAATTCAAGAATAAGGGAGTTTTTTTACGAAAAAAATGCCACTGATTTTTCTTAAGTTTGAAATTTTTTATGATAAATGGAATAAATTAGCTGAAAAAGATCTCTTTTAATATTTTTGATAAGGTGAGTCTCGAGTCGAGAAAAAAAAACAAATTTGAATCGTGCATTGCAAAATTGTTTTATTTTAGTAAATAATGATCTCGAAAATGGTTTATTTTATCAAAATATTAAAAAGATCCTCTTTTTTTTTGCTGACTTTTTGCTGAGTATTAAAAATGATTCTTTTTTTCATTTAAATTCTACTAAATCACTGATTATTATAACACTTCATATTAATTTTGAAACAATTGTTTCTCTCGAATATTTTTCGAAAGTGAACGAAATAATTTAACAATTATCTGCGTTCAACAGAGAAAACAGCTTTGCAACCGTTGTAAAATTCTCTGATATAATTGGCTCTTGCCCTTTTAGGTTTTCCGAATGTATAAGTCAATAATATTAATCAAAGAATATATCAGAGTTGCATAATTGCTTTTTCTACTGAATGCAGCCACTGTAATATAACCGATATTCTAAAATCTTGTAAATAATAATAAAATAATATCTTTCTTTTGCTCTTCGTCACACTAGCGATGGGAATAATTGTGAGGCCCATGAGCAAAAACTATTGATACACAAATCCATAGTACAAAATACTTCATCAATACAATCATTTAAATATGGATTAAGCAGAAGAAGAATCTAATTGACTACCTTTTTTCTCCTTTTTCTTTTATTCTGTTGCCTGTAATTTAAGACAACAAGCAACAGAAATAATATTCACTAAGATATTTACAAAAATTATAACAGAAATACGTACGAATTTTGTATTATTATACATGAAAAATAATTTTTTAATAATTAATAATGTATTTTCAGTTTGCAATTTTAATTTTGAATTTTCTTTTCGATGTGTTCCGAAAATCTTAAACAAATTAATTTTACAAGTCTTTAAATTCTAACACTACTAAATTAAATATTAATTAGTATTATTATATTTTAATTAGTACACTTCAACTTGAAACGTTTTTTCTCTCGAATATTTTAGAAAACGATAATATAAACAGTAAAATAAGCAAAATAATGTAGCAATGTAATATAACCGATATTTAGAAATATTTTGTAAATAATAAATGTCTATTAAGATAATATTTATAAAAATATAACAGTAAACAGAAACTTATATCAACTTTAACATCTAAATTTTTAATTGTATATATAATAATTTTTTAATAATAAATAATCTAAACATTATATTTTTAGTTTATCACTTTAATCTTTCTTCACGATGCGTTTCTTTAAAAATCTATAACATATTAATTTTACAAGTCATTTAAATTCTAACACTACTAATTAATATGACATTTCATATTAATTTTGAAATAATTATTTCTCTTGATTATTTTCCGAAACAAAGTAAACGAAATAATTTAACAATGGCTGTGTTCAGCAGAAAAAATAATTTTACAATCGTTGAAAAATTCTTATAATATAATTGGCTTTTGCTCTTAGGTTCTTGAATCCAAATGTATAAGTCAATGATATTAACCCTAGCTATACACACTTTTTTTCTATTCTTGATATACATATTGGGATCTCTGAGATCTTATCTATATTTGTTATGTAACTTTCATAAAAATGGACATATTTCAATTAATTTTTTTTTCAATTTTTTTTTCAAATGGAAAAAATTGATTAACAATTTTTTTTTACATAATATGTAAAAGTCAATAGAATTAAGGAGCTTTGGATATATAGATTCAAAGAAAAAAAAAGTTTAGAAACACGAAAAAAATCTCGATTTTGCAAATTGCACTGGGGGTTTCTGTGGCTCAGTATGTATAACTAGGGTTAAAGAATACATTAGTTGCATAGCTGCTTTTTTTACTGAACGCAACCACTGTAATATAACTGATATTCTGCATTCTTGTAAATAATAAAAACAATACTTGCTTCTGTTTTTCACTAGTGAATAAATAAATAATTGTCTGTTCCTTAATCAAAAAAGCTATTGATATACAAATTTATATCACCAACATTTCATCCAATGTAGTGCGCTCAATTTATCAATTTATGAATCAGCCATTTTTTTCTCCTTTTCTATTCTTTTCGTTGCCTGTAATTTAAAACAAACAGAATAATGTCTATTAAGATTTTATTTACAAAAATTATAACAGAAATCTATATGAACTTTGTATTAATATTGAAATTTTTGTATATATGCAGGGTTTCCCGTAAATACCCGATCGATACTTAAGGAGAGATTCCTAAGATTATTTTGAGACGAAAATTTTAACATTAAAATGTTGAGACTATAATAACTTTTGAATTATAAATGTTTAAAATTATCATCTACAGTTGGCGCGCTCAGGAGCGGCATAACGCAAAGACTTGGAATGCGTTTGGAGTTGCACATAATGTATCGTTTTGTCCTTCTTTATTATTTGATGAACAAAAAGGACAAATGATCATGCGTTTCATGCAAAACTCGGAATGCACCTTTAAACGCAAAAACTGACTTATCACTTCTTTTGTTAATATCGATTTTAGGATTACATATGTGAATATAAGATTTTATTTATTGAATATTTTTACAAATGCATTGTACAATAATGTTGTACGACTATTATTATACTTGAATGAGTTTTAATTGAATATTAACAATACTTAACTCTATATAAAGAGCTACTAATTTCTATTAATTAAGATATGAAATTGATAGCAGATTGCTCAAAGAATTGTTATCTGACAGCTTGCGTTTTGTGTATCATGTAAAAGTAAAAAATATTATAAAAAGGAAAATGTCGCACAACGTTATTGTATAATGCGTTTGTAGAAATATCAATAAATAAAATCTTATATTCACATACGTAATCCTAAAATCTTAATCGATATTAGAGAAAGAAGAAAAATCTTAAAAAGATAAAAAATTACGAAAGAATATCATTTGAATCCATTTTGTGGACTACGACATTTTGTAACTGTTTACAGCAGACGTTGACACCATTCTTGTAACGAATATCAAATTTTCTGAGCAAATACTCATTTTAATTAATAGAAAATAGGATATTTTATATATATACAAATATAACTTCTAACCATTACTTTTTCAAAACTAATTAAATCTGAATAACTTCTCTTGTTAATTTCCGGGATATCCGCCTGAGGAAATTAAAATGTTCCACCCTATATATACATGTATAAATAGAATATTTTATTTGTATAGGACTACAAGTGCCAACAGAAGTCTTCCAGATATTCCAAAAGATAAGAGCAGAGAACATGAGAACATGGTAGATTCAGAGCCTCAAGATATTTATGACACTACTGAAATTATGGGGGACCATTCAGAATTATATGCTACAGTCCAAGATGCAGGTAACATGAAATTGAAAATAATGCAAATAATTAAAATTACAAAAGATAAAAACATTTTATTTTATTATTTTATTTTTATCGTATTATTCTATTTTCACTAACTTTATCTTTTAGCTCAAGAACAAATGTTTGAAAGGGAACCACAAGAAGTTATCTTGCAAGGATGTGCTTTGCCACAAGATACATCTCATCAATATACAAGATTTGCATCTCCTGTTTCTGACAATCGTAGGTTGTTATTAAATATTTCGGTAATTATTCGGATTAATGGATACAGCACCAATGACTTTGACATATGTTGTCAGGGTCATTATTCTAAATGACCTTCAAAAAGTTTTAGGTAGCAGTCACTGTTCGTTCAAAAGTTACAAAAAAACAGTAATGTCTTATTTCTACCATTTACAATATTAAAAATTATTCTATATCCTGTCATGGGGCGTACTTTTCACGCGAAGCAAGGTCCACTGTACTTCTGTCCTTCTGTCTAAAGTTCGATGTTCACGATACTAGAAATAAGTCCGAGATCTCAGATGAAGAAAGAATTGACCAATCGCATTGGTCATGTGATCAAATTGTTTAAATTAACGATTTGTTAATTCTTTCTCTGTCCTGTCTTGGACCGATTTCTAGCATCGTGGACATTGGGCTTAAGAGAAAGTCGATCGCTTGACAGAGGAGGAGAGAGGGGGGGAGGAAGTAAGGTGGACTTCGCTTCGCAAAATCGATCATCCCTAAACAGGGGGAGAGATGAAATGGATCTCGCTTTGCTTGGAAAATCGTACGCCCCAAGCAGGAAGGAAATGGGGTAGAACTCGCTTCGTGTGGACAGTCGTATGTCTATCAGTATATAGCAGAAATAAGACATAATTTTGTATTTGTTAATAACAAACAGTGACCGATTAAAACCTTTTGAAGGGTTACTCAGGATCATGACAGCATATGTCAAAATCAAGATCATCGATGACGCGGTGTCTGCTAATCCGAATAATTATCAATTTTTCTATCTTTGTTAATTATTTAATGATATTTTAATTTATTTTAGTTGAACATCCTTATGCCCAACTTCAAAATGTTCAGAAAACTGAGGCTAGTCAAATAAATAGGTATTAATTATTTACTTCTACATTTTATATTGTTCCATATATCATTCCGTATACTTTTGTCTTATTTATTTCAGAAAATATGTAATATTTGTTTCTCATAATTTACAGAAATAATGTTAATCAAATTACGAATATTGAAAAACCATCAACATCAATGGATCAATCAAATGAAAATCCAATCGCACCACCGAGAACTCGACGATCTTCATCTCACAACTCACTTTTTAATTCTGAAATACATTACGATATTCAGGCTGCTAATGCTATTTCTGGTGGTGTTCAAGCTAATCAAGATTTACCCTACATGACACCGCCTCTCTTAATGCTACTGCCACAGCCATTGCATCCCCAACATAATAATCTGCAACAACACTTCAGTGGAGACTCACAAGATTCGAGTATTTGCATTATTCTTTCCTTCAACTTTTCATTTATTGTATGATGAATAATTTCTAATGAATTGCATATTATCTTTCTATAACAGAAGGGTATACAAGCATAAGCGTGAGGGAACCATTAGCCAATATAATAGCACAAAGTAAGACAACTTACAGACAAAATCAATCTACTCGACCAATTACTGATCCCCATTATGCTACTGTTTCTGATGATTCTGGTAAATAAGCTTCAGAAGTAAGCTATAATAATTATAATACATAATAAATCTCATATAATCTGACATTCCATAGACGAAATGTATGCTGCAATTGATGAACAGGATAAAATATATACCAGTGGCAGCGAAACATATGCACAAATTCAGCCAATGACATCAGAAGTACAAGTACAACATGAACAAATAGTATTTTGTCAGCCTCCGCGCACAGAAGAAACACATTCTGCACCTCAACCACCGAGTGTCGATAGTTTACGTCATGTTGCACACGCCCATTCTAGGCAAGGTAATAACTTTTTTTTTGTAATCTGGAGACACGGTAGTGGCTCGGCGCTAAGACATGGCGCGATAATTATGTACCGTAAGTGCAAAAAGTTCGTACAGGGAAAATATAGCAAAAGTTTTATTTTTAGAAAATAAACATCCAGCGAGAAATGACTCATTGAATTGATATTGAATAAACATCAATATGATGTCGACATTAATTTCATTATTTCAATTTAACGTTTAATTGACTGTCATTTCTTGCTAGGATTAGCAATTTATTCATAAAGAATGAAATAGACTGTATAGTTCTCAAAATTATTGTACTAAAAAGATGTGTAATAATTAAATAAAATACTATATTCAAAATAAGCCAAAATTCAAAATGTATTATTTGGATGCACAAAGGTATTTGTACAAACAAGAAATTCAGCTTCTAAAATTAAGAAGATATGCGAAGCTTGTTTGTTTATATTAAAACAACGTATTTACTATATATAATTGCTAATTAATATTTATTTTTTACAAATAAGACTTTTTAAATAAAAATTTTCCTTGGACGAATACTTTTTGCACTGTAATTTAAATTTTTTTTAGATCCAAAAGCAAAAGTAATTATTTAATATATGCGATTGTGCAATTATATTTCTAAAATAGTTTATCTTGTCACAATTTTAAAATATAAGACAATTTTAAAAAGTTAAAGGGATACTAGCGTGACAGTCAAACCGACGAAACAGTTTTACCGATTAAATGTGATTTACACTCATATGATTTATACAATGCAAACATACGATTTACGAAACATTGATATATCATTATACATCAATATCGTACGCACATACATATACAATTTATCGCATATCAAAATTTTGCTTTTAAATTTATTTCTTCATATATACGACAAAATTTTGATAAAAAAAACATTCCCTCTAAATTCTGCAATTAATTTCATGGTACTCCTAAGCGATCATCCATCTTAAGCTGTACCCCAATGTGCTCGATCTCTGCGATCGGAATGTACTTCTTCGATGAAAACTTATAATGCTTATGACGTGACAATTTTTGTCCGTCGCGGATCTCCTATGCAAGGATCTTGCATCCTCCCGACTCGGAAGACGAGCATGCGCTAATTATTTGCTTCTTTAATTATTTAATTATAAATTATACTTTTTAGTCTAATAATATATATATAAATTTTGTACTAATAACGGACTGTGCTCGATGGTTGCGCTATTCCCATTATATTTTTGTCGTCTCATCCATCATCAGGAGAAGGAAGATCCATTACTTCGAGAAGAAAGAAGATACGATCATATCATACGTAACTAAGATAATATGTTGGGAGCTATCTCATCTGGGAGCCCGGTACACGCAAGTCGTATGATTCCGTATGATTCCGTATTTGCTTTTTTATTATATTGTCGTTTAGAACCCTGCTATTATCGCACACTAATTATAGGAAGAAGAAGCTCTATGTACATAATACATTTTCTTTCAACGGAAAATCAGAATTACAAAGAATGAGAAGATAACCGTGGACAGTAATGTATATTACTTTGACCAATTGTGCAAAAATAGAGGGACTGATTCTTTGAAGTATTGTTCGTTTTGTCTTTCGGGAGCTGCTCGGAGTCGTTCCGAATGAACCCAGCATTTGAAATATAGGATTCACACTACATACGACATCTCTCATACGACATCTGACATTGTTACGATGAATGTCGGACATCGTATAACGGATATCGTACATAGTGTGAATCCTACATTTCAAATACGCTAGGCTCATTCAGAGCAACTTCCAAGAAACAAAATGCTTGAGATGCCCAGAATCAAGGCCAAATGTGTATCACTAATCATATGGATATTATCCGTCTAAAAAAAGACATTTATTAGTTACAGAGCCGCTATGGCGGAACTTCCTTGGATATCCTGAGCTATCTAAAAGAATAATTTAAAAAAGAAGACCTTCCGAATTAATTCCGTTATAGTTATACGTCCGTTATACGTCCGTTATACGTTCTATAGAGCGCAAGGATTCGCAACCTGCGATGATTTACGCGAGTTGCAGGATGAGCAATAAGAGTCGGCACAGAAAATGGCCCTGACCCTGACTAAGGGGAGGACCTAACGGTCTGCGTGGATCCGCGGAAAAATTCTGGTCGACACTCGGCACTCATTGTGATTGAGCCAGAGCTTTCTGTAAGAGGACACACGGACTCCCCCAAGACATGACTGTTGAAGATTAAGGAGCGAATCGAAAGTTTCCAAAGGACGATATCGGAAAGAGCTGAGGTCGTATCGGTGAAACGATCGTTAAAGATTCTTGAACTCTCGAATGGCCAATATTTAAGTTGCTGCATAGTACTAAAGTTCGCAATCACATGTCATCCGATGCTATTTTTGAGCGAAATATTAGTTGCCGAATTCCACTCACCTCTTGCCATAGCCGAATCATTTTTTTCTATATGTTTACGAGTCATCACGTAGAAATTCGTTTTATGTCACCAATGTGATCTGTCCAGAAAACTTCTTGTTATTGTGCGAGTCTTTTATCTATCGACGATATACTTGATTCCTAGCGCGATTTTATGTGAGATATTCATTGTATAATAATTTTGACTTTATTGTATAATAATTTTGAAAACTCCGATCATGTTAAATTTAGCACGATTGTTTGACCGATGCGAGTATAATCGATTCTATCTTTTATTCTGCGGATGCCGAGCCTTGAAGAACTACAGATTCAACAAAACAACAGTTGATCAATATCATATAATAATTTACAGAGTACATTTGTTATTTTATTTTTCTTATTAATCTCTGTGCAATTCTTTCAGCCTATCTCATTCTCCAACATTTCTTCCCGCCTGTAACAAATCACTCCTACTACCATCGCGAATCGTTTTTGCGTATAAATACTACTATGAAGTAAATCGAAAATTAACGAAAGAATGGCACGCTCCCTCGTGTCTGGCATCCGACTTATGTTTGGTGAAAAGTTTTATCTCTGGGGGATCAATTTTTTCCCAAATGCGAAAATGTAAAAAATCTCACACATACATACACACACACACACACACACA
>Ga0157364_1002568_pt1 | contig 17007 bp, 6 predicted proteins | sample AttsexASBM2_FD_111476 | JGI IMG/M metagenome (GOLD analysis project Ga0157364, IMG submission 111476) | Fungus gardens microbial communities from leaf cutter ant in Ribeirão Preto, State of São Paulo, Brazil - Atta sexdens ASBM2 | ecosystem: Host-associated > Fungi > Mycelium > Unclassified ... | reverse complement strand
TTCATTAAAAAGTTATTAACAAAAAAAATTTGAAAAATGATGTCTCTCTTCTACTATATACTTCTACTATATAGGGATGTATCTCTTATCAGGGCGGGAGGTGAAGTGGAAGTCGTGTCTCCCTAAAGCAGGGAGACAGGTAGGGTGAGAGTCGCTTCGTGTTGAAGTCGCGCGCCTCTAAGCAGGGAGAGAGATGAAGTGAGAGTCACTTCGCGTGAAAAGTCATTACATAAACAAGAAAGGATATAAGAATAGTTTTTAATATTATAGCAGAAACAAAATATTATTTTTTTCAAACTTTTTTTGTTAATAACTTTTTAATGACGAGTGACGACTAAAATCTGTTGAAGGTCACTCAGGATGATGACCTTGACATCATACGCGGTTATTCATATGCGGGTATTATATGACATCATTGGCGATTGCTCCCCTTTTCTGCAGTTTTATCCAGATAATTATATAATTGCATTATATTTATAGATTTTATATTAGTAATTGTCTTACAGTATAGATAAATTTACAGCTTCTTTTATAGAGAGTGAGGATGCAGATAGATTTATTCGGGAAAGTAATTTGAGCATAATCCAACAATATGTTGAGAATAATATTGATGATTCTGATGAAAAAATTCATGATGTGATTTTAAATGAAAACAATAGTACACTTATAACTGGATTAGGTGAGCATATATTTATAAAAAATTGTATTACTTATATTTTGTCAACATATTTTTAATTTTATGAATAATTTTATGAATAAACAGGTCCGGACATAGCATCTATGATATCAGGAAATGATCATTCAAAAGAACTCAACGAGAAAGATAATAATTTTGAAAATGTAAGTATTTTCCTTCTTTTTTCAAAGTTAAATTACAAATTTTATTTATAAAGTAATATTTCATTTACACTTACAAGAAAATACACTCCAGTATCTTATTTTTTTATAAGCTTTGGATTTATTATATTGAATGCTTTGTAACAAAGATGACACAGTGTAGAATGCGTGCACTTGCTCATGCACCCCCCTCCTCCCCTTTCTCTCTTCTTCTCTCCCTCACTCACTCGCTCACTCACATACTCATTCACTCACTCAAGCACACACATGCATGTGCGCGCGCATACACAATAAATTATAAATTGCTTTCCATTTGCACATAAGTGGAACTGAGTCTGAAGTAAGCTGAGTATTTAATATTCAGATTAATGACATCGTTATTTGCTTGCTTTGATTGGTCTCGATCGTGTGCAGATTATAGACAAAAATTCAGTTAAATCTCACTTGTCAGAATGCAAAAAAAATGCGCGAAATTCAATTGAATTATGATGTCACAATTGAGAATTATCTAAGAATTAATATAAATGGAGTTATTACAACCTTGTTTGCCAGTATGAAACGAAGACGTAATGATGTACTGTGTTATTTGTTTACCCTGATTCTCAGTTACATATTTTGTCTGCTAAAAAGTACCGTGTATAAATTAGATTAGTATAGCTTAAAATAAAATAGAAATTAGTATAGATTAAATACAAATAAAACATATCTCTTTTATAAGTATTCTTGGAAATGCTGGCCTGACAATTTGTTGAATGAATAACCATTACACAGTAAAAAGAAGTGGCATATATACGAAAGGGCATCAAATAGATATGAATATTGCTCGAACAAAAAACCATAGTATCTATTGCAACGTAGGGATAATCGAAAATAATAACGTTTAATGCACTTGAAAAAACTTTATTTTATTTAATATAGTTGAGTCGTTATAGTACACAAAAAAAAAGAATCTCTAGAAGGTTCCAAAAAGGACATAAGGCATTATGGTAGAGCCCTATGGTAAATCATTATCGATCATATAATCAACGTTAGATATCAATTTGTAACATTCCCCCCACTTTGAGTTACGAGATGAACTCAACTTAAGAAAAAATTAAAATAAGATAATGTTATTAAATCTAACGATTATTCTAACAAAAGGGAAATAAAAATCTAAAACTCGAATCTTTTTAGGGTTTTTACACGTCTACCACTCCTGATTCGGACTTCTTTTACACCATCTGACATGATCAGGTTCCTGCTCCATATCCTTGGTTATGTCCATACTTTGTTCCGTCTTGATTGTATTCATGCATGTCTCCAGGATACAGTCGTTGAACAGGCCGCATTAATTCTCAGTCTTTACTTTGACTACTCGTACAATATCATCTTTGCTTGGGAACATCCGAGCTAATGGCCAGTCGTTTCACATTGTCATGACCTAAAAGAACAATATCTTCTTCTTAGAATACTACTATTTTTGTTCCTGCGAGATAACTGAACTCGAAATGAAAGCGTTTACGTAAGTCATCGCTCTGGCGATACTTTATTCGTTTATTCAAATTGACTTCCAACTTACCCAAAGGTATTTTATTTGCGAAGTTTCTTGCAAAAAACGCATCGGTATCAGAGGCTTCAGTTGCGTCGGATTGTCTGCTAATATCTCAGAGGATGTGAATTGTGATGGCTTCGCAGTCACACAGGATCGTACTCATTTCTTCGTAAGAAAGACATGCCTTTTTTAGTGTTTTCTTGAGCAAGTCTTTGGTTATTCTAATCAGACGCTCCCCATAATAGAGGATTGAGGCGCCAATCTATTTTCTGTGTTGTACTAAATTGTTTGATTTTGTTCCAATCGATTTTGCGGAACTCCAAGAAAATTTTTCCCATTATCTGTGTAGATTATTGACGGTCTATCTCTTCTGGCGATAAATCTACGTAGTACTTGTAGAAATGCTTCAGTAGAAAGAAATGTAATGATCTCCAAATGGATTGCTCGATAAATTGCACATGTAAATAAGCAAATCCATGTTTTCTTTAAGAATAATGATCCTGCGTAGTCTATGCCAACAATTTCAAATGCATTGGCTTCTTTCACTCGTTCACTCGGCAGATCCTCTGAGGTAGGTTTCTAATTTGTTGATCTTGTGTCGTTTACAAATCATGCAGTTGTTTATCACAGATAAAATCGTACTGCAGCTCTACAAGCAAGGATCCAGAACATTTCACTCAAATTACTCTTCACGATCTGGATTCCTGCGTGATTCAACTGCTGGTATTTATTCGATTAATTTCTTGGTCAAAGAATGTTTTGGATCTACTATGATGGAACAGTAGAAATCATGCGTATCTTCTCTATTAATGACTGACGATTTCAATCGTAACAGTCCATTTTCATCTTCGTACACCTTCAATGTGCTCAACCTTGGCTCATTTACTCCGTTGAAGGATTCTTGTTGACTCAAGGTTCATTTTAAGACCATGAACTCTAATACAGTATTCTTTTTTATAATCAATTCTGTTGATTCTGTTGATCTCAAGGCTTGACAGTTATTGATAAAACAAAGAATCCACATCATGGTTCGTATTATCTTGGAATACTTGGAATACTTCCCTTTCATATATCAATTCTCTTGTTGCGCTACGAGCATATATACATTTCTTCTAGCACCATGTTGTTCGATAAGAAATTGTCAGCTGATTTCTTCATTTCCTCATAGATCTCATTCATAATATAATCACTGATAGGCCAACAGTTCTTATCTGTCGGACTCTGGTCCCTTCCACCATCGCGATTGTATCAAACTTTACTGTATATCCTCGCGAAAGCAAGTGCTGAATTTATGATTCCTGGAACATGATACTATTGATTCGGATCTGCTTACTATTGATTCGGATAGCTTACGTATTTCTTCCACCCGATTAGATACGAATGTATTCCATGGTTTGTTTCTCTTTATCCAGGCCAGAACTGTTGTAGAATCTGATCAGAAAGAAATATTTGCTTGTTTTTCGTTTAAAGCGTCTTTAATGGAGTGCCATAATCTAACACCAATGATGACCGCAAGTAATTCAAGTCGAGGAATCGTTGACTTCTTTATCAGTGCCATCCTGGATCTAGCGACAAGAAGTTGCAAGTAAACATCTTTTGTCTCTTCCGTGCAAATACAACCGCTGCGTACGCATTTTGACGTCTACAAATATGTGAAAGGTCAGATTCCTTGTTTTTTCGTTTCGTCGGAAGTCTCAATGTGGTATCCTTAGCTTCTTCAACCAAGAGAACTGTTATTGCCATTCGATGAAATCATTCTTGACGTTTTCTGGTGCTTTTATATTCCAACTTATCTTGCGATCAGAGCTCCTGTAATAGTAACTTGGGTTTCAAAAATATAGACGAAGATACGCCAATGGGATCGAATATTCGTTGTGCCACTTATAATATAAGCTTCTTGATGTAATCTTTACATCAGTCTGTAGTTCCAATAGGAATGAGATTAATCTTAGAGTGTCGTTTTTCTTGTTTCAAATCGAGTATCGAAATAGATACTTCCTTCGTGTCCTGAATATTTGCCATGGAAATCAAATTTTCCTTTTGCCATGACTCATTCAGCTTCTTCTTTAAATAATAACTCCTCCTTTGATTCGATGTTGATTACGCAGTCCACATAAAAGGATTTCTGAAGATATTGAATAACTTTTCTCTTTTCTTTTGTTTCGGCTCTTTGTAATGCTTTTTCTAAGTGGTACTCTATGGTACCTCCTAATAAGAAGGAGCTGGATACACCGAAAACTACTTTCCGATGTCAATATATTTCTATCTATTGTGGAAACATCTTTTTCCACCAAAGAAATCGTAATACATTTTTGTCTTTTGATGAAATACTTATTTGCAGAAAGACTTTACGAATATCCGAAATTACTGCTATCCTCCGTCGTCTGAAACCTAATAATATATTAGGAATCAATCCAATCAGGACCTGTTTCCAGACATTGATTAAGTGAGAGTCCATTATTTCCTATTGCTGAGGCGTCAAAAACTGGTCTTATTCTGGCTTGATCACATGTCTATGTCTATGTGGAAAGTAATATTCATCTTGTTTTATCTCTCCATCTGGAACTTTCTTGATGATTCCCTCTGTTAATTATTCATTGAATATTCTCTGATAATTATCGTAAAGATCTTGTTTCTGAAATTTTCTCATTGTAGATTCTAACCGGCGCTTTCCATCATTCTTATTAGCCGTCAAAAGTAAATGATCATACCTCCAGAGAAGTGATATTTCGTACCTTCCATCTTCATTCATCTTAATTTTTTGTTGAAAATGCTCCTTTACCTCTATCAGAGAAACATCTTTTGCACAAAGGTTTGCATAAAGAGTATAATATAGTCAAATACACAGGTTATTAGTTGTAATCTATTTGAGATAATCTTTACAATTTTAATTACAAAAACGATTCGGCCTTCCTCAGTATATTCTAACTAGATTTAATTCGGAAATACAGTAAATTCTAATTTTCGCAAGAGAAAAAATCTTAGTCATTATAATGTATTTTAAGTTAATTAATATAACGCTGAGTGTATGAGAATCAATAGATTTTTTTCTTGTGAGATAGTAGAAAGCACATATTGATCCGTTAATGATTGTTAGTCTCCTTATCGTAAAGAGTTTCCAAATTCTATTACAATTTGTAATTGTTAGTTATAAATTCATTTTTCCCTACAGATAAAATTCGTAAATACAATAGTAAACCTTTGCTTGACGTACATGAATGCAGTAGAAGATACAGTTTTTCGATGAAGAATTATACAATCTTTATAATTTGATTTTATATTTTTTAAGAATGGAAGAAACTTTCTTGAGTTATGCTTGTAAAATGAATTTTAATGTTACTCTGTGTTCTATCCTTTTATATTTATATTTGTTAGAAAACTTATTTAGAGAAGAAAGAAAAACAAGGAAGGGGTAAGAAAGGGATAAGTGGAAAGGGGTAAGTGGAAAATTATATGTTGAGTAGGAATAAGTATAATTCTTATCAGTGTCACTTTGCTTATTCAAACCTAACTTTTATTTCTTTATATGTATCATTCCATTCGGAAATGGTTCTCTTGTAATATGAGGGTTCTCAATCTAGGATTAAAACATTATCCCAATCTAAGACATAATCTTCATTCAAATGATGGCTCAAAACTACAGATAATGAATTTGTTGTACGGATAATAAAAACGTCTTTTGTTTTCTTCAATACTGAATCCGTTATGCCCAAGATATCTAATTCCCAACAAGGCGGCGATATTCGCATCTTGAGCATACATCGAGACGATCATGAGTATAGAATTCTCTCTTCTCTTAGAATGAATGTTAGTTTTTCCTATTAATGTCCAACCGAGCAACGTTTCAAAACGATCGCTTCACACTTGAGTTCCTTTCTCTTTCTAGTCATCAACTTTTTGTCAATGTCTGCTCCTATTAAAACAACTGTGAGCTTGTCTCTGTTACCGACATCGGTAAGTTTTATTCCTTGCTGTTGCAATTGTATTCATGGGCCTTTATTTACCGAAGGATTATTCTAACAGATGACAAAGCAACAAAATTATAGGAATATGAGTTATCTAAGCTCTTTATGGAAATCTTGTATCCTTTATGCATGGTTTGGATTTCGCGCCGCCAAATAACATATACTCGACTTCTTGTTCATTTATAATCTCGAAGCCTAATTCCTTGGCATAATGGTCTAATACGATCTATCTCGTGTCGGAAACCGCTCGTATCTCGCGCTCTTACGCGCGTTAAATAATTTGAAGCATTTATAGAAACACCTTACATGTTAGATGGACACTAGCGAGGTTATATTGCTACTGCGTCTCATTAGTTTTCTCTATTAGATCCTTTCTTTGAAATGCATTTGGCGTTCTATTGCGACACATAAGTAGCACATGTTTCTTGTTACACCAAGCACATTTTTCTTTGTGGCGGCAGAACTTAAAACTGTGTCTTATAGTGACTCTAAGGCACGCAAATGAGTTTCTATCACAAATTTGAGATAAAGACGTATGTGTACTTACCTTTATCTTGCTCAATACTAATTTAAGCATCTCGCGTATGTAAACTTCGATAAGTAAATCTTCTCTGCCAAAACAATTCTTGAGACTCGTAATTACCTTGTCGTAGTTGACAGTCGGTGGAAAACTGTTGACTAGCTCGCTCGCTCTAGTTATTACCCTTTGTTATTGCCTTTATTAAGTATCGGTGTCCAATCGATCGATATCGAATTGCACGATGTCATGATTTTTACATACAATGAAATAATTATTATAATTGAAATCTAAGGTATACATTATATTTTTCGTGTTCAATAAAACGATATCCAATCGATCGATGTTCAATCGAGCGATGTCCACTTGATCAGTGTCGAATTGATCAATATTCAATTGAACGTGTCCAATTAAGCGTATCCAATCAAACCGTGTCCAATTGGGATTCTTCCACGGAAATGCTATAAGTTCTGCTATAAGATTTCTGCGAAATATAACATTAAATGGTTTTTAGAGTCGCTGGTTTTAAATTCGGATTCAAAATTTGAAAATTCACAATGGTTGAACCAATATGGCGGATGGAAATGTTAAAAGTTCTCCGATTTCTGCGAAATGTAACAGGAATATTAAAGGGATTTTAGAGTCATTGATTCCGAATCCAAATTCAAAATTTAAAAATTCAAAATAGATGAACTAATATAGCGGACAAAAATGTTAAAAGTTCTTTAATTTCTACAAAATAGATCAGCGCGTGTGTAACGGTGGTAATTTCATAAAAATAACATTTTCCAAGTGATACGTAGGTACAATATATCATTCGTATAAAGAAAGATTTAATATTAATGACTGGCCAAATTTAATTTAAAAAAATATGTACTTCTAAAAATGATATAAAGCATTTAAATTGCATTAATTGTGTGAAACCATTTTTTAAAAAAAAGTAAGTCCCAAAAGCTTCGGTAATATTTTTAATTTTTAAAAAATAAGACTCAGTACTACGTATATAAAAGTCTTTCTATTATATTTTAGCCCATAGTAATAATTATTTAATCTTCCTTTAAAATATTATATTACAAAATTACTTTACTCTATTCAAGGGTTATTGCAAGGATTATTATAAAGTATTAATTAACTTTTTTAACTTAACTTTTATCTTTTTAACTTAGCACTACTTAACTCTGCTAAAAAGACTACAATATGATATATATGCAAGTACATATATAGTGTATATTAGTAATTCAAAATTGAATTATTTAAAGCAATGAAGATCCAACTTTGAACTTAATAGGCATTTTTCTAGTATTGATTGTGTTTCTCACATATGCGGTCTAAAATAGAGATTTTTATTGAAATAAACTTAAAGTATTTCTCAAAAATAATTATTATATCGCCAACTATTTTGATTAATTAATCATATTGATTTGATTAATTAATATGTATAAGCATATATACATAATCGCTATTAAAAAATCACATTTACAGTTTCTCCTTATTTATATACAAAAGTTTTTCGCAATTAAGGATGTTTTATATACATTTTTGAAATAATAAAATTATGAAAAAATTACAAATTATTCTAAATCACATTAAAAATAATATGACAAATTTGGTGACAGTTAATATCTAGATTATAAGTTATTTTAATAAATAGTAGTATTTTAATAAATATTATAGTAATAATCTGTGTTCCAATAAAAATATATGGAAATATATTATAAAATGATAAAAATTTCAATTTTTTAAATACATTATGTACTCAAGATTATTTATGTAAAATTACATTGCGATGCATTAATTAATTATCTAATAAATAAACAAAATATTTATTTGTTCTATATCTTTATAACTAATCAATAAATCGCAATGAAACTTTGCATAAATTATTTTGAATATTTAAAGTATTTATAAAAGAAAAAATATAAATTTTTTTATAATTTTTAAAATTTTCATTTTTAAAAAACAATAAAAATAATAAAAAACAAATAAACTACAAAAATATGTTTCTAATACATCTTTAAAATAGAACAAATCACAATAACATCAAAATGACGTTAAATTGAATCGTGATTGATCAAAAAAAATGACTTAGCAATCCAATTTTGAATTTTAACATCGTGATGATTTTTTGTTTTATTTAAATATGTTTTTCAATTTATTGCATATGATAGATTTTAGAAACACTTCTATTAAAATATTTCATATGATATATTGAAGAAGCTTTCAGAACTGTTGCACTTGAGATGTGAAAGGTTGAAACAGTTTTGGAAATTTTCCGCAATAATTGATGCTGTATGGGTATACTATACTTATCTAAAAATCTATAAATTTGTAGACTCATTTTCTGATTTTTGTATTATGTATTATTAAATATTATATTTTTGTCTTTATTATTTATGGGATCATAGAGAAGTATGCAATATTATATCACATGTAAGATTATATCCACACAAACTAGCATAGCCGCATAAAGAAAATTATATGTGTCTTTATAAGAGAAACGATTAATTTTCTTTATGCATACGTTCATGCACTTTGCAAATTTTTGTGGATGTACTCTTAAATATTTGAAATAATTAAGATTTTGTTTTTAGTCTTCTGAAGAAATCTACGCAAATGATATCGATGATGAAGAATTGGACAGTTACATTCTTTCGGAAAAAGAATCGCAGTCTAAATCTGCTCTTTGGAATAAAGTAAACGCTGATTATCTTGTTCAACAAAAAGAAAAAGAAGAAAAACGTTTGAAAGAAAAAGAAGAAGGTAAACCTGAAAAGAAAAGAAGAAGAACGACCAAAAAATATAAAACGCCTGCGAATACTGCAGGTAAATTTTCTATTTTTCGTTTAATTAACTTATTCATTATTATTAAGCTGTTTTTTTTCCTTTAGGCGAAGCAATTGAAAAAATGTTGCAAGAAAAAAAGATATCTTCCAAAATCAATTATGAAGTGTTGAAAAATTTAAATAATCAACAAAGCAATGAAGACTTACCTGTCACAAACACATCGGAATTGGACACAATAAGTTTTAAAAAACCGTTAGTGCAGATTATTTTAGAATTACAGTCAAATCGATTACGGGCAAAGTCCACAAGTATCCGGACAATGCTGACATTGTATTTATAGCAGGCAGCTTGTGTAATGCCGATATTGCCCATTATGCAAATTTTGCCCGTAACAGATATATTAACACTATTATTTTTATTATTAATTGATTAATAATAAGCATTTTTAATACAACGCTTATTAATTTTAATAAATAAGTCGTCACATAATTAATCATATAAATAATCACAAAATAATAAATATACATATTTTCGATGCAGGAAAAAAATTGAAATGGATTTATAATAGAAATGTTTATTTAAAGGATGCGTATAAAGAGATTTGAAATAAATATTTTGCATAGTAATTATAAAAACAAATAGTATTTATTTATTTCAAATAGTATTTTTCAGTAGTAGATTCAATTTTTAAACATTTCTAATGAATTCATTCCAATTTTTTTCCTTTTTTTTCTCTGTAAAGGATAATAGTATGTTTAGTACAAAAATGAGTCCACCTACTATGATTATAGCAGATCGATCGTTTTTCGATTGATAACTTCTTCCTGGAAGTCACTTACAAGAGCATTTTACGTTTTAGAAGTTTTTATAGTATCACAATATAAGGCAATACCATCGGAGTTCTTTCACTGTGATGTATAATTGACAAATCAGTTCGAAACAGCATCGAGCAATATATATATATATATATATATATATTTGATATTACTATGAACACTTCGGGATTTTGTACACGTATTTATTTTTATTTTTATTTATTGTTTTTTCAAAAATAATCAAAAACTACAATTATCGAACTTTTTTTGTATAAATAATGTATTTAAATATAATATATCAACATGCGAATGCTGAGAATGTGTATAACAGCAGGTAGATATATTTCTGTACAAAACAATTAATTCACATTCCTTTACAGTGAAATCATCAAACATGGAGATGTATTGAAATTAATAAGTAATAGGTAGTATATAATAATTATTTTGTACAATAGGATAACAATTAATTCTACACTGAAGTCTGCAGAGGTTTTATTAACAAAAAAATATCCTATTAAACTAAATATCCCAAAAACATCATTGGATAAAACATTAGATAATGCACACAGAAAAGAAGATGAAGTTACAAAAAAAGAAATCAGTTCAATGGAAACGGATACACCTATAGTGGACACGTCCGAAATAGGTCGCGTAATCTTTCTTTATAATTTTTACTATTTTATTTTGAATTATTATACCTGAATTAAATATTATGTATAGCTTTTATTAAGGTTTTTATTTTCGTTGCAGTATATGATAATGATGATTATCTTGATGAAGAAGAAGCTGATGCTGCGGAAATGTCACTTGGACAGATGCTCGAATCTCGCGCAACATTTGAGAGTGAATTTTGTGATGATGGTTATGAATATGAATGAAAATGTAAACATTTATCTAAACCTAAACTCTTTAATACTATTATTTATTATTATTATAAAAATTAAAATGAATAGAGAAATACATTATCTGCAGTAATTTGAAAAAATAACCCATATTTTTTTATAATAATTATTATAATAGTATAAATCATTTACCTGCATCTTATATCTTATTAAGGATATCTTATAAGTATGTATATGCTCCCGCATTTATCTGATCGAGGTTTTTATTATAAGTTAGCAGCAATACAAAAATGAATTTTGCAAAATATTATATCTGAAAAAAATTCTTATGGGAAATTATGGGGTTAAAATTGAAAATCAACGAAATGAATTTTCTCTTTAATGGATTTCGGCGAAAAAAATGTTATAGGGTTCAATAGTGCGATATTTTAAAAAAATTATAAAAATTTTTTTTCGAAAAAAATCGGTTGAAAAAAGTTCTCAAAGTTTTAATTTTTTACTAAAATAATCTTCGACTTATCTAATCTAATATATTTAATTTTCAAAATGATCGGAAAGATAGTACATAGCTTAAAAAAATCAAGAGTTTGCAGCGTACGATTAGCCGGTAAGTAATGCATGAGATACGCATACTACATTAGGTATTAAATTCAGCTATGTACACATGCTTATGTGAGAACAACTCGCGAAAAAACTAAGAATGGTGTCCCACATCTTTAATTTTTTTGACAGCGAGTTTTCTATCCTATTGGTTACGTGAGATATTTCCACGTTCCAGTAGACATATTTTAGTCTTTCGCGTTCATAGTATCACGTAAATCTCCGTGGAGCGCTATTGACTTTGATTGTTATTAATGCAATCATTTAATTTGATCGCTTGATGATCTATTTCAGTAGAAATCCACAATGCGTCTCTATATAAGTAACACTTATCTAAAAATATTTGCTATATTGGTTCTTTTTCGTTACTTTATTTTTTTTTTTGTATTTGATTTGACTTGGTGCAAAAAATGTCTATGTCACTGACGAATCATAAATGCGCTGAGTGCATAAGTTCTGTCGACAAAACAGAAGCAAAATGCAACATCAGTTATGGTCAGTCTAATATCTTCTGATCAAATCTGCTATCAGTCTGACATCTTGCTAATATTTTGTTATCTAGGTATTTTTAAAAACGTATGTACAAGGGGAAATCAATAAGTTCTTAGAAAATCTTTCAGAAGGCACTTGCAGTGTCATGTCACATTACTTTTTGACAAGTAACATCTCTCAGCTAATTACTGTCAAATTTTGAACGGAATTCATCGCGTGGTTTCATTTCTGTAGATGATTAAAGCAAACAATCTTTGTATTTTTTGCAAAATGGAAAAAACGAATTTCGTGCAATGATCAAACATGTACATATGAAAAGTTTAATGCCGAAAGAAATCAAAGCTGAGTTGGATAATGTTCATAGCACATCTGCACCAGCGTTTGCGATTGTATACAATTGGGTGAATGAATTTAAACGTGATCGTACATTCACATGTGATACATTTCGTTCGGGACGTCCGAATTGAGGCTGCTACGCCAGAAATCATTGATAAAGTTCACGATATTGTTTTGATTGATCGACGAGTGAAAATGCGCGAGCTTATTGAGGCCACAAGCATATCACAGTGATTTCAATTTTGCACGAACAATTGGGTGATGAAAAAGCAAGGTGGGCCGCGTTCGCTCACTATGGACCATAAGCGCGACCGTGTGACGATTTCAAAACAATGTTTGGAGATGTTTCAACATCATATTTCAATGAGATAAATTTCTGCGTCGATTCATTATTGTGAACGAAACATGAATCCATTCACACTCGAGACGAAGGAACAGTCAAAACAATGGACTTCATCAACTCCGAAGAAGGCGAAGATCGGAGTCGGCCGGAAAGATGATGGCCACAGTTTTTTGGGATGCACGCGGTATAATTCATATCGATTATTTATAATTCATATCAAAACGATCAATAGCGTTTATTACGTCTTATTGAATCGTTCAACAACATTTAAAAAAAAAGAAAAAATATCCCCATTTGACGAAAAAGAAAGTGCTCTTCCATCAAGACAATGCACGGGTTCAAACATGCCCGACACCGATGGCCAAATTCAACGAATTCCGTTACGAATTACGGAATTGATGTCGGGCCATCCAGCATATTCACCAGATTTAACCCCTTGCGACTATTTCCTGTTTCCAAACCTGAAGAAATGATTCGGAGGAAAGTGATTCATCACCAGAGAGCAGCTCATCGCAGAAACAGCGACTTATTTTGAAGGATTGGACAAATCATATTATTCGGACAACTTGAAAAAGTTAGAGAATCATTGGATCAAGTGTATCGAGTTGAAAGGAGACTATGTTGAGAAATAAAAATGAATAAAAAAAATGTGTTTTACTATGTTTTTTAAAAACTTATTGACTTGCCCTCATATTCCATAGTATCGTCGATATTCGAATCTAACATTTATGGAGTAATAACATGCTAATCTTGAGCTATAATCACATGTCCGGACAATTTGAAATTTGATTGTTATTCAACTCTTCATATAAGTTTTTGTCTGTAATAGGTTGTCAACAGTATTCAATGGCTACATTCAAAGTCTCGCTATAAATGCTTTGAAGCATTTGATGGATCAATTAGAAGAAAGAATTTTACAAATTGACCAGTTAAAAAACAAAGCGTTTACAGCATTGTGTACCCAATATAGAATTATAAGCATCGAAAGATCGTTTATCAATACAGGTACGTTTATCAATACTGTGTTCCAAAATTCACTGCCAGTGCTGAAAATCCACAGTTTACGTTAAGCTCATTTTATGAAGACATCCTTGCATATATTATACATTTTCAGCACTAGTAGTGAATTTTGGAATAGTCTATAATAGGAATTTTTCATCATAAAACATATACATTTTTATAGTGTACCAGCCTATAAATGTCGATAGTTTTCAAATTATAAAAATCGAAATATTTTGTATAGGAAACAATTTACGCATTCGAATATACATGAACGGAATGACAAAATCTTATAAAAATTACTATTTTAAATTGTTTATATGAAGAGTTTTGAAATGCAAAGGTTGTAAATCACTCTATTAATTATAATTAATGAATCCTTTTTGGATCATGTACTTGACGAAATAATCAGCCAGATTTAAAATTCAACAATAATGTTCATATGAAATCATTTGTATTTCGTATGAAGAATTATGAAGTACCATTAAAAACATTTGTGAGTTTCTTCCAGACACTTTTTAATTAAATATTTAAATGTCATGTATTTAACCGAAAGATAGATTCAGGTGCTACAGTCATGGAAATTCCATTAGACGCGATCGATAGTCTAGTATTTCGGTACTCCTGGTTCTTTTCTGATCATATCGTTCATAACAAAATTGCTCCGTTCAACAGGAAAAGTAATTGTTGAGATTAAAAAATCTGTTATGTAGACAGTGAAGTGTGTAGACTAATACTTATTGATTCGGAATGGCTATTTATCCTGCTGGCTCTTTGATCAAATTTTTCTGTCTTGGAAATTTCTTTTATTACATATTTTACAATTGACTGCGTTCAACGGAGAAAACAGCTTTACAATTGTAAAATTCTTCAATATGTGCTTCAATTGCTTGCTTTTGATTCCTTATAGATCTAAATATATAAATAAATATATAAATAAATGTGTTTAGCAGAACGCAACAGTTTTGCAACCGTTTTATGATTGTCTGTTGAACAGTCTTAACGCACTTAATTTTTCAATATGTTTGTTCAACGGTCGACATGATTTCTAGCAAAATAAAAGACACAAACAAAAACGTTAAACAAAATGGCTGCAAAGCGATTGCATCTCTTTATCAAATATCTAATCTTTAATATTGCATTTCAGGTTTATTCCCTGAGCTGTTGTTTCGAGTCCGTGTGAAATTTTGAATGAAATACGAAAGAGATCCAAAAATTAGGGGTTCCGCACAATAAAAGGAACAGGGAACAGAGAATAAGATTTTCAATCAGAAACTGTGTATTCCACAATACATGATTTCTGATAGATTGAAATTCTTATTCCATGTTTCTTTCATTGTGTGGAGCCCCTTAGTCTTCGGATTCCGTAATATGATTTGTGATATTTTTTGTAAAAAAAAAATATAAAATCCTGAAACACAATACTAAAGATTAAATATTTGAGTAAAAGATGCAATTGTTTCCCTAATAAAAAAAGTTAATAAAGAATGATATAATTTCTATCAATTTGTATCATCCCCCCCCCCCCATCCCTATAAGCTGTATCGTTAATCTTTTCAGAAATAAGATATAAACATTATTATATTTTATCGGTTCTTAAGATTTGTATTCTATTGGAAACTAACGATAGAACATCTATCTTTTTCTACTACTATTCAATCTATTACATCTAAAAGAATAGTAAAATAACGATTGGCATTCATCCGTTTCTATCGTTTATTTAACGAATAACAATCGTTCATTAATATAAAATAAAAATGAAATCGTTATTAATCTGAAATTTATTCTATGAGTGTCTATTGGCGGTGTGCAAGACTAAATCTATAAGATTCTATTGTTTTTTAGCAAATTGAAGACTTATCTGAACATATATGAAATATATGAATGAAATTTCATAGAATTTCTATCTGATTTTTCAAAATGGACATATCTATAGAAAGTTATCATAAATATCATATAAAATGGTTCTCGATCTACAATTTAGTCATTGAATTTCCATCGGTCATGTATAAAAGAAACTTTATAAAATTTGTTCGTTTTTTAACGATTTAATAATTCTATCTGATCTTACAGAGTAGAAATATCTATAGAAGTTTATCGTAAATTTGCAGTACAAAATGAATTATTACCAATATATGATATTTAAATAATGATATTTCATCAGTAAAATAAGAAGCCAAATCTACAAGACTATTTTTCAATATGTTAACATCTTTATAATATGATGTTTAATTGTATTATCAAATTATTAAAATTGCTTGTAATTTAATTTGCGATTCCTAAAGTAATCTTAATTGCGTTTATATTGGGAGTACAAATTAGTTCGGTCCGTTTTTTTGTGCATTTATTTCAAAACAAAATGAATGAACAGATCAATTAAAGTATTGTCCATCGCTGCCTACTATTTTTTTCCATCTCTCAGGCAATTTTCGAATTCGAAAAAATGACTCGTCTTTGGAGGCGATCCAATTTTGGAGCCAATTTTTTATTTCTGCGAAAGAAGTGAACCAGTGACTTGTCAAATCGTGCTGCATCCTTCGGAACAAGCAGTAATCAGAAGGAGCAATGTCCGGCGGGTGCGGTAAAACATCCCATTTGAGCATTTCCAAATATTTTTTTACGACTTTAGCGACATGAGGCCGAGCGTTGTCATGAAAAAGAATAACTTTATCATGTCTTTGCTCGTATTCCGGCCGTTTTTCTCGCAATGCACGGCTCAAACGAATCAATTGTAGCCGATACCGATCGTCCGTAATGGAATCGCCAGGTTTCAGCAGCTCATAGTAAACAAGACCTTTTTGGTTTCATCAGATACAGAGCATGATCTTCGAACTATGAATGTTCGGCCGTGGTGTTGATGTTGAGGTCGATGAGAACGATTGACAGGGCTTAGCGTAATATTTTTTCTTCTTGGGGTTGTCATAGAATCCACTTCTCATCTCCAGT
>Ga0157364_1002567_pt1 | contig 17008 bp, 10 predicted proteins | sample AttsexASBM2_FD_111476 | JGI IMG/M metagenome (GOLD analysis project Ga0157364, IMG submission 111476) | Fungus gardens microbial communities from leaf cutter ant in Ribeirão Preto, State of São Paulo, Brazil - Atta sexdens ASBM2 | ecosystem: Host-associated > Fungi > Mycelium > Unclassified ... | reverse complement strand
GTGTGTGTGTGTGTGTGTGTGTGTGTGTGTGTGTGTGTGTGTGTGTGTGTGTGTGTGTGTGTGTGTGTGTGTGTGTGTGTGTGTGTGTGTGTGTGTGTGTGTGTGTGTGTGTGTGTATTTATTTGACTATGTACATAGAAAAAAGGCCAAGTGTGTGATGACAACTTTAAATTTGTATAAAGGACAACACTACACGAGTTTAACATGTAGAATTAATGTATAACATAATTGAGTAAACTATTTCATAGTTATTGAAGCTGTAAAAAGTTTATTCAATTACGTATACTAATTTCTTCACTATGTACATTAATTCTACGTAACTTATGTAGTTATCTTTATAGTTGCATCATTAGATATTCTTTTCTGTTAATGCAGAAATTCTTCAACTTCATGAATATTTGGTGACAATGCTATGTGACCTACTCGTTTCGAATCTAAATGTTCTCATTTGAGAGCATCGTCGGGACTTAAAAGGAGGTCGCTCTGGGACTTAATGAGTTGCGGTATCTCCTCGGCCTTAATGGGAGCCGGTCTGAAAATACGGTGCGGTGGCGAATCGGTGGTGGATCGAGCGACGAGCGGTCGAGCTGACCTAGAGATGTCACTGGGTTAGCGTGTCCATGGGCCATCCATAATCCCCCGATGATACCTGGCGATACACGCTCGCTTTTACCCTGTCATAGGGACGGGACTGCGACGTCGGGTCCGACTGACCCTCTCCCATAGTTCGTGCCGCGCGTTTCTGACCCGCAGTGGCGCGAAACTCCACCCAACTCGACAGCTCTTGAGGGATTGGAGGAAGAACGTCGAAGTGGCACCATAGTATTTTCTCCTTTTTCTTCGCCATGATTTTCCAAACCGTATTCAATATCCGAGTCAGGAGAATTCTTTTTCCGGCAAGAGAGAGAAGCTTCTCGGCAATTATTTTTCTGAATGGAACGCCGGCGTGACGCGTCGGTGAATTATTTTCAAAATCCCATCTCAATGAGGAAGTGACGCGTCTTTCAGCCGACATCGCGAACTTCGGATTGAACGGACGAGTATTTCAAGTGCAAATTGTTCACCCGCGGGTGAACGAAGACGCAAACAATGCCGCGGTTTCAATTCGTTCTCAAGCGTGGGCAATAGATCGAAAATTCAGCGAGGTGAGAAAAAAAACGCTTATTCGCGCTATTTTCATGAAAGTTCTTTCAGAAATGCGCGGTGTGCCAGAAACTACTGGAGGTCTTCCCAACCATCAAATTAGAGACGATTCCTCCTTGGAGGAAATGTCAAGAGAGATTATCTTCACAATTTTTAATGTCGCTTGCATCGACGATTTTTATATTAAAATTCTATTAAAGAGACTTCAATATGAAGCTCTTATGGATACGTTAAAATTTAAATTTCCCAGATACTATCCTGTCATCTATTTTTTCCTTTGAACTTGGTTTGTTCAAAAATTTTCCTGATAATGCAGCTTCAGTCTAGAAAAAGTGACACTTTCCTATGCGTAAAGTACTAATTAAATAAAAATATGCAATATCGAATATATTTGATAAAAGTAGAGAGAAATCATTTTTCTCAGAACTACCCCCTCACTCGAAAATCGTGAACGTCCCGACATTTTCGTCGGGACGGAAAAATCGATCCCGCGTGTCGGCCGATGGAATCTCTTTCCGCCGAGTAGGACATCCGGTGATTTTTTTTTTTCGGCACGCCCGGTGCCGGGCTGCGCCGATGCATATTTCGTCGACAGCAGCCGGCCGGTTTCGTCTCTCACCCCTCGCCCTCACGGTAATTTCCTAAATGTCCGCGCCGCGAAACTCAGCGGGCCGCAGTGCAGCCAGCCAAGCCGAGCCAATGACGCCCTGACCTTTCGTTTCTCGGTCAACGATCGTCCGTGTGTTTGTGCTTGCGCACATGCACACGTATGTACATAGAGTTTGTGTGTGCGTGTATGTGTGTGTAATAACGAAAATTCGCAGACGTTCCGTCCGATATCGTCGAACCACCAGCCGTCGCTCTCGGAATCCTTAAAGAGACGTCCAATTTAAGGGAGCCACTTCAACGAAAGTAATTTGTACGAGAATAGAACGAGGTTCGCTATTTCGAAGCGAAAACGATAAGAACAGTCCACAAGAGTACTCGAATTCTTTAATTGCCGAGCGTTAATTAATCGAACCGCTGCGCGCCGGTTGAATCTATGCTCCCCGTAAACTCGTACTGCAATTTATCCTTTCGTGGATTAATTAGGACTTTGAAGATCCATCAGGCGAATTTTTTATTTTGAATTATTCTCAAATTCGGACATGTACAAAAAAGTGAAAAACGTTTCGGATAATGGCTGCGTAAAATCATATGCTTTGTAAAATCGTATTCTTAAATATTGAAAGAGTGTTTGTCAAAGTTTTTCAGATTTTTTAAAGCTCAGAAAAAACATAATTTAAAAAACATAATTTTAAAAAACATAATTAGGTTAATGATCTGATTGGACCCCACTCTATACAATATCAGATTTTAACAACATGCGATGTCTAATTTCTTGAAAGAATTGTACCAGAATTTTTTTAGATTTTTTAGAACCCAAAATCTTTTAAGTAACACAATTAGTCATCCGATTGAACTACACTCTAAAAATCAGTATGGATTTAACATCACGCGATATTCATATTCTCATTGTACTGTTAAAACAGCAACATGATATGGATTTAATAGCATTAGTTTTAAATACCATGATATATGGCATATGATGATGCTGATATAAATCAGAGGTTATAAATCCACACCATGTTATGCACTGAACACAAAAAAATCATTGGAATAACCATAATTTAACTATAATTTACAGTCATTTTTTGGGGACAATCATAAATTTATAATTGTTTTGATCATATAAATTATAGTACCTGAGCTCTGAATTATGATCAAACTATAATATGTATTCATTCGACTAAATGTATGATTATTTTACACATAAATCATATAGTAAATTATATAAAATGTGATAACATATAAGGTTATTACTATTAACATAGCAATAATAACTATGTATAAGAAATGCTTCTAATTATTTTATCATAATTATAATCACAAATACGATATACTTTTTTCTCAGTGTGTTAATGTTAACACTAGCATGATATAAATTTAACATCATGGGGAGTTTTAAATCGACATTATAATGACGCTGTAAGTATCGGAATATAAACACCAGGGATTATAAATCCACACTGTATTAGTGTTAACATTAACGACGAGAATTATATAGACATTACCATGAAGTTAAATCTATATTTTTTAGAATATAGAAAAGTATAAAAAAAAATGGACTACGAAGAGTTATTCTATGTATCGCGAATTGTCTTCATCCTCAGGATGTAAGGAAGAGAACTTCCCTTTTTTATCCCCGATGTTCCTCGGTGTCTTTTAGCCGTTTATATGCGAATTCCACATTGCTGTCAGGGAGAAGACGAATACACGGACGACTGGAATTTCTAATAAGGGCACATATATACGTCCTGCTTTTGGCATTCGCTCTCATCCTGGTACGCGGAATTTCGCAGATAACGAAACCCGTAGATCGCCCGCGGGCTGAAATGAAGGGACGCGCTCTCTTGGATGTGAGAGTGTCGTTACGGCAACAGGGGCGAGGTGGAAAGGGATCAAATCTAATATGTGGTGGAGAAAGGGGATACGCAGTGACGAAGTTTTCGCTGCCGCAGCGAAACTGTCGCCGTGAAACTGCGTGTTTTCACAGAAGCGACACCAGAGCGCTACCGAACTTCGCCAATGTAACCAGTTATTCAACATTGCGGCACCACGATCTTACTGGTCAAACAGAACTTTATTTTTTATTATTTGTTTTACAACCCAAAGTACAAAACATCCCTCACCACTTGACGTAAACTTTCTGCGTGTGTATATTTGACGAAAATAAATTTACAAAAGTTCTAATGAAAAATATATAATATTTATTTGAAAAGTTTTATTAAAAAATAATATTGATTTTTATTACAATTTTATAATGATTACTTTTCCTTTGGATTTTATTAAGATTTTTTTAAAGAAATACAATAAATCGAGGATCGTTTATACTTATTGCCAAGGCTGTGTTTATTTTCTGTCGCTGCTTTTATTACTGTATTAATTTGTCATTACTTGTAGAACTGCAATATGTGTTTTCCTCTCTCACTTTTCTGTCTCTCTCTCTCTCTCTCTCTCTCTCTCTCTCTCTTTCTCCATCCATTTCTCTTTCTCCCTCATTTCTCTTTCAATAATAATCCGTAAATAACGAGCTCATGGTCCCCGCACATTCGTCAGCATTTCGCCCTTTATTTCCGACACACCCTCATTCAATCAATCGCGCTGTGTTGTGTTACAGAGACGAACGATGCTTCACGAATGAAGAATGTAGACGAGTCAGGGGGAGGGCAAGCGGATCTGCCTGTCGCGGATTCGGAGGAGGACATCGCCGCCGTCTGAAGTCTAATCACCTCGAGCTGCGTCGAGCACCTTCCTCGCGTCTTCCTCGCTGTAAGTATCGGAAAAGAGAAAAAGTAAAAAACAAGTGCGATGAACAGGGAAACGATCCTCGCGGCGAAGAGGGTAGAGGGTAGAAGCAATTCGGAAGCTAACAAATCCGATTTTCAAACGGATACGCGAACGTAACTTTATTGTCGTACTTCTTACGAAGAAACGAAGTGATTTCGAGAATAGTACCTTCTGCGTTGCTTATCTTTATATTTGTATTTATAATATTTCTACTAAAAAAATTAATTCTCCAAGCTTTCTCGTAAATATTCTTTAATATTATTTATGAAGCACATATCTGCGTGCTCTACTTTTATTCCACTTTTTAATATTTACTTTTTAACGACAGACTCTGATCGACTCGAAGTCGATTTTTTTTTAAACATTGAAAGACCAAAATAAAAATTGATAAATTGATTGATAAAAGTTCTTTCACAAACTCAATTTTTGGAGAAATAAATAAAGTTACAAAACTATTTCTCTTTATCGAAATAAAGTTTGATGAAATTTATATTTAGATATGTTAAGATATACATCGTTAAAAATTGAAGATAAATGATAAATATCGAACTCTCATTTTTGCCGAAGAAAAATTGATATTTTAAGTTGATGGAAAAATATTTATAGTTAATTGTTTAAGGATGGCATCATCATTGTTAAAAAAAAACAGTTTCTTACTGCTTTTGTTAAAAAACAAGGATTTTGTAAGGATTTTCGCATCTACTTGTAGCCTTTCAGGCAGGAGAAATATGTTTCAATATTATAATATATTTTTACCTTTAGTTTTTAAGTAATTGATACAAATCCCGAATTTTTGAAAGTTAAATTGTTTAACATTTTTTAAGAGAAAGAGACTTTAGAATAATTAAATAAGTCTCTAATAGATCCATCTGTTCCAGAAAATTAAAAGAAAAACTTTAGAAAAACGAATATAATGAATCATCAAAATAATTATACAGAAACTTAAGCATGATAAGCAATGTTGTCAAAAATTTCGACATTTTAGCAATCAGCTTGATGACCCAGACATCACAGAATATTTATGACAAATGTTTATTAATATTCATTTTTTAAAATGTTATATAGGTATTTTATAAATATTTTATATAAAGCTTTATTTGAATTATTAAAATATAAACCAAATATTTATGATAAATATAAATAAATTTACTAAGTAATTTACTTTTTACTTGAATTATGCCTTATCAAGTATTTCCATAGCATATTTACTACAAGATTTACAATAAATATTTCATAATATAATATAATTTATAATAAATGTTTATGATTTGTGCAATTTAAAATATTTGCCTATAAAAATATTTGCAAAATATTTAAAATAAATCTTATAAATATTTACAAAATATTTAAAACAAATCTTATAAATATTTATAAATTTTTGTAAATATTTTATAAATATTGTACTGTCTCGGAAACGACCTACACAATTTTAATAATCCAATGAAATTATTTGCAAATCTGCATTTAGTTAAATAGATACTTCAGATTTTTAGATAGATACTTCAACAAAACGTTCTTTCCGTGTATAAATTAACAAAAAGAATCCAAATCTACAGACGTAAAGAAAATTGAATTGTTTGACACTTTGGAAGAGAGAGAGAGAGAGAGAGAGAGAGAGAGAGAGAGAAATAGAGAGATTTTATATACAATTAAGCGAGTCTCCAATACCCCACCGTTCATTTCGGAGGATTAAAAGAAAAACTGTGTCTTCAGCGGAGAGGTATTATTAAATTTGTCCGTTCGTCTCGCACGAGGAGAAAATTTTGCATATCGAGTCGAGGGTTGGCCAGAATCTGGCCTCTCTGCATGGCGAACGACATTCGGGCTCGACGTGTCCGATCCCCGCCCGATCGATCTACGCGCTTCCAGTCGCGGCGGCTGGCTGTGGATCACGTACCCTACCTATATCGTACACGCGATAACGTATAATGCTGCCGCAGTGCCAAGGGAAGTAACTAGTCGCTTCGTGGCTCTAATGCGGCGTCGGGCCTCGCGCTGTCACTCCCGTAAACGCTCGCCAGCCCGTCGTCGTTGTCAGTGTTTTTCGTCGGCGGGGCGCGTCCCGTCTCCCGCATCGTCGAGACGGTCCTCATTATTGCGACGCGATATCGATAATAATCGATCCCTTCGCGGATCTTTCGCGGGCGCCCGCGATTCTAATTGAATAAGTATCATAATTTAGTATCGATAAACGGAACGGGAGAACGCCGACAAAGAGAGAGAGAGGGAGAGAGAGAGAGAGAGAGAGAGAGAGGGAGAGAGAGAGTGTCGCGCGGCGAATATTATTGAAAAATCTCGGTGAGTCTGAAGAGAGAGAGAGAGAGAGAGAGAGAGAGAGAGAGAGAGAGAGAGAGAGATTCTAATCCGTAATTTGTTAATTTGCTCTGACTTGTTTTCCTTTCATTTAATTTTTTATTAATTTTTTTTTTTTCTAAGAAGGTCAGAGCATCTTTAGAGATTACCGATTTTTTTCATCTAAATCAACGAAACTGCAACGTTGTACGCGTACGAATCGTACGATTTGAACTAAACGTTAAATCGGACGCAATTAATGTCATTCGATTATTCGAACTTGATGTTTAAATTGAAGCCGATTACCGGTGCCGCTCGGGATTCGCTGAGAACCTTGGCGGCCTTGTTTCCGCCGCTGATTTGCCTGGGCGGAATCTCTATTCCGACATAGAAACTTCTATCGGCGTTCGTTTCGCACAGTGTGTGCCTCGCCACCGTGCGACCAATAAATCCTAATTTTACGACGACGTTTAATTCTCGTCCTCGTGCGTAAACTTCCGCGTGCGACGACGTTCCCGTGGACGCGCCGCTCCCGTGTGACCGAGCGTACGTACGACCACGCACGGAACACGTAGAAGGAAGTTGCTAATCAACGTGGACCTTCGTGTGGTAACTAGAGAATACTATCATCCTACTAATACCTCCCCCTGTCCCTGCCCCTGCCCTAACGTGCGTACGTGAGACGGGGAAAGAGGTGCAGAGAGGGAGAGAGACGCTGAATCGTGTATTGAACACGACGTGCGTATATATGTATTTTTGCGTAATTATTTATATAATTATACATTCTTTAATCCTTTGGAACGAAATCTCACTCTAAGTGAAAATTCAATCAGTTTGGAAACTGAATGGCTGAGTTTTCGATCTTTCAGAGAGTGAGATTTCACTCTTCGGAATGAGATTCATTCTGAGAATTTTAGAGAGCACATTTAGTTTATATATATTGCCAGTCAAAAGTTTGAGATTAATTGAAAGCGTATATAAAATAATTATTACGTTCATTTCTTTGTAATGAGATGAAAAATAATAGTAGTATTCGAAAGTTCTACAAAAATACTTTTTACAAAATTATTTACAAAATTATTTTACAAAAAAAACACTGTGAAGTATTAGACTTTTTTGTTAAAGTATCTACTCTTATTACTAATCTAAGTAATTGAGCTGTAAAAAACAAATTTGTTTTTTACAGACGATCCTTTTATCCATTTTCTAAAATAGTCTGCCGCTTAATTTTGCAAAAGAAACTTTATAACCGTAGTCCCGTAATTTTCTTGAAATTAACATTCAAAGAGGAACCTTTTTTTTTAAATCTTACAGTTTTTCCTTGAAGATTTCTTGTAATTCATTATTCATTGTATTCCTTGCCTCAAAATATTGATTGTTTCAACACCGCTATTGGCTTTCCTATTCTGTAAAAGTTAAATAAGTCTATGTTAATTATAATTGTGTAAATATAATATAATATGGTTTACTTTCAAATTAAGAAGAAATATAAGGTATTGAAAAAGGCAAAATCGAAATTTTAATATTTCATTGGAATATTCATAAATTCTGTTCAACGTATATATTAAAGAAAAGCTTCACATATATATAAAATTTAAGTGTTCCAGTGAAAATATTATATAATTATAACAAGGAAATAAAAAGGAAGGAAAAAGGAAATAAATAAATAAAAAGAATAAATAAAAAGAAGCAGAGATAGCCATAGACAGGATGTCAGTAGCGAAAGTCATATATTTTTATTTAAAATATAAGTTACTCCTTTATTTATTATTTATAATTTATGCTACGTTGTTGTGAATTTAATTATATATAAATTTCTGAATATATCGAATTATCGCACTTCATATCAAATATACATATATATATATATATTTGTACACCTTTTCAACGTGTGATAATATGCAGAAATTTATTATACGCTACGATATCGTAGCGTTTCCCATCGATAACTATATACAAAATATAATAAATATTCCACTTCTCCCACATTATTCTTTAACAACAAATTTCTTGGTCGATTTGAAGTCGATTTCTCGAAAATATGAAGGCGTCGACAATTCTCGAGTTATCGCAAAATGAAAATCTTTACGAATTGGTTTAAATGGAAGTAAAAGAAAGAATACTATATCTCAGATGGAGTTTGCTTTGATAGAATTTTAATTCAAGGCTTATAGAGTTACATTGGTAACATTATGATAAAAATTTGAAGAGCCGTGATAAAATGATGAGCACCCACGACAAGTTCGAGGAGAAATCGACTTGATATTAAGAAATAATGCGCGTGAAGCAGGATCTTATACCCTACATTAAATCAGTCAAAGAGTCTCGTTAAATATTAACGAGAAGCAGAATATTCCACTTGAAATTTGTCAAGTACCTGCAGTTTAAATATAATGATTTTTTAATCGTAAACGCAGCGCGGATCTGTAGACAGAAATGTTTCATTGCAAGATTGCTAACTTGCGTTGACAGCAGAAAAAGCAGTTTAGCAATTGTTGTAAGACTTTTTAATACAGATTTGCGTGTCACAAAATTGGAAACTAGGGAAATCAGAGAAATATAAGAGAAATTGAAAAAACGGATATTACAAATAAGAGAATTTTGTAAAATTTTCTGGAAAATTAGAATTCTTGGCTTTAAATAAGTTTAATATAAATTAAATAAATTTATACATCACACCTAGTTTTGAGATACCAACTTAACAATTAAATGCAAGTCTGCAACATTAATAATAATTAACATTCTATGTAATTGCTCTTTCAATAAAATATTTGAAGGTTAATCAAATCAAGACAAAAATACAAAAAATTTCAAAATATTATTGAAAGTATCAGGGAAAATAATGAAATTTTGTCTGGAAATCAGGAAAAAGTTATGAAATTTTAGTTAAGAAATTTGACAACCCTGTAATATGATTGTAAGATTCTCTAATATTCTTGCCTTTAGTTCCTTTCCTTTTTCTGAATCTAATTGTATAAGCCAATCATATTAAAGAATCTTACAAAGCTGCAAAGTTACTTTTTCTACTGAATGCAGTCATTTAAATTGCAAATAATGCTGCAACATTACTGTAAGCTTGCAATGTGACATCTCAGCGACGATGTGCATCATGTATTGGCGTAACGTTGCTGCAGATGTAATTACATTTTTCTTCATCATTCTCTAAATACATCATTCGATCTCTCGTTTCGAAATCGAAGTCGACGATTACTCGCGTAATTTTTATACATTCTCCGCCATCTTCTTTGTCGCAGCCTGAAATCCGGAATATTAGATTCAATATGTAGGGGAGAAGGCATTATGGAATCTCATTCTATTTTTAATATCCTGCAAACTTCCAATATTGCTGTAACCTTGTCAGAATTTTTCATTTGCATGGTTCTGTAATGCCCCTGCAATTTGCAGGATTGCGACGTTGCTGCAGTGTAAAACGTGAGCTAAAAAAAAAGGCTTCGCGCTGTGTATGGGATAACTTTGAACCATCCACCGTTATTATCGAAGTTACGCATTCGATGACATTATAGACTCTACGTTAAAAACAAAATCCTTTAATCTGTAATCTCGAGACGCCCTATATATTCCCGGGACTCTCTATTATCGAGAATATCAACGTGTCGCGCACAAAGTTTTAAACCTGTATTCAGGTTTCACACGTGTGTGAACATGTATAGGGTTATAATATTCAGTTCCTGAGGATGGGCGTGTAAAATTATCAGTCGTGAGAGAATATTTCTATCGTCGCGTGAATTCTCGAGTAATGAATCCGACGTTGTGAATAGCATTTAAGAGAAATTTGGGATGCGGACAAAGAGATGGAGAGCTGTAGAAATTCAATGTTCTTCCAATTTGCAAAAGATTTAAACGATAAGCGAGGACACTTGTCGTCTGTCTGTCAGTTATATAACGTCCTTATTATGATGTATCATGAATGCTTGGCGGAAGAAGCGCGGGAATAGAGAGAAAGAGAAAGACAAGCATATACAGAATGAAAATGTCATTTAAACGAGATAAATCATTTGCAACAGCGGTTCCTACTTAATGACGCCAAAATTTCATCCACTCATCTAACAATCATCCCAACATTTCTGTCTGCATTTCTCCGAGGAACAAAATCATCGGTGCATTTTATTTACGAGAAAAGCGGTAAGATATTAACGCATCTACTCAACATATTATTGAAATATTATTATATATGAGATTCTTTGGAGATGCTATTTCAGTATTTTCTAAATTCTAAAAATCATGTTTTCATTCCTTTCCTCTCGGTGAAATTAATTCAAAAAACCGATCAATTTAAATAATTAAACGCTACTCTAACCCATGGCTAATAATTCGATAGTAAATAACGTGCTATTAATTAAATTAGCTTAGTTAACTCAAATAATCTCAATTATCAACGCGGTTTCTCTCTCGGATGCGCTGGAAACCGCGGCTTGAATTACGGTCAGATAGGGTTACTTTGTCCCTGCGGGGATAATTTTGCGCCACGGCAGAGGACAATTTTCAGAGGACGAGCGAATTATTCAGAAAAGAAGGATGCTCGATGGGAAGTCTTTCGGAAATCACATCTCTGGCTGTTCCTTTTAAATCACACACACGGATCTCGGTGAAGTTTATTTTTCCTCCGCGGTGGATTCCCTTTGAAATTAATGAGTTCGCGACATACGTTATGCACCACCGCTGGAGCATTTTTCTCGCTCTTGCATTTTTCATATCAGACATGCTTACGTGTGCAGGGCACAAAGCAAAGTTGAAAATAAGTCTTATCCTGTCCAATTGTTACGTTTTTATAAGATACATCCATATTTTGATGCAGCGATCGCGACGTGAGGCTTTTCCTACATAAAAAAAAGACTATTCCTCTACAGCATGAAGTTGCACAAAAGTTACAGCAACATTGCTGCAATATTACAGCAATATTGCGTGTTGCAGCAATAGTGCAGAGATTTTGCAGCGATATTACTGCAAATTCTGTGTTGTATGGGATTCTGTATTAATCATAACATGAGCAATTAATCATATATAAGCAAAAATATTGTGATTTTCTTTCAAAGACTTTAATCTTGATTTGATTAAATTTGTATTTATATAAAATTTTTGATCGAGCAAGTCTTAAATGCAAAGCAATACAAAGCAAGATTGTAATATTTTTGCTTATACGTGAGCATATTATGATTGATTTAAGATATAGTCTTTTTCCTGGGTAGAAATTCTCAAATAAAATGGACACCATACGTTTAATTCGTTATATTTTTCAGGATCTGCTTAAGAAAAAATGAGATAGATCACGCATAAAACAGAATGAAATATCCATCGCATCTTATTCTATCTTGAATAGGTCCTGAAAAATATGGCTGACCAATCAGAAGTCGTTTAAACGGTGTCATTTCTTACTTGAGGATCTCTAGTCTTTCCTACCGCAGCGAATGCAGCTTTCGCGAAATGCAGCTGTACCAGATTTATTCTCACGAGCGACGTATCACCTGTGTACTTTATGCTAATGTATTTACCAATAGCGTACCCGAAACAGCCATTTGTTATTCGCAAACGCATCCCATCCAGCATCGTTTTACAAATGCTGTATAAATTATACGATGGTTATTGCGCGAGTAGCGAAATGTTCCGACGTTTAGAAATCGAATTTATCATCTGCCAGATAAAGAACAAGTTTCCAGTGAGGATTAACCCTTTCCAATTTTCTGTCGCAACATTTTCGATACTGTGCCTCGTGGTATACGGATAAGAATAATTGAAGGCTACACATGGCTCGGCTCCCTTCGCTTATAAAATAACCGCTTTTTAAACATTTTATATCAAATAATTTGTTCATTTTCCATTCATGCTGTACACATATACACAAAGTCTATTTTAAGCGATCTATAATTCACGTGAGATTTCAAGATAGAATTCTATTTATAATTTGATATATCATGCGTTTTGATATACATGTGTACATTTTAAAGCATATTCTATTTATATAAAGATTCTCTGATTCTGTTCAAACATTTTTTACATTGTATGGTATACAAAATTATAAATAGAATTCTATTTTAAATTCCGGCGCAAATTATAGACGGTCTAAAATTACATTTGTTCTAAACGAAAAATAATTATAATAGTTTCGCGAAGGAAACACATTGACAAAGAGAAGGAGACATGTATTATGAACACACATAGATATTTAATTTTAATTTAATTTCATTTCATTTTTATTGATTGTTATTGTAATTTCATATATTCTAAATTTCTTACAGTGAAGTCTCACTCCAAGAGAGTGAAAATACAACTACTTTTGAAAAAAAGTGAGAATATTTTACTTCTTAAAAAAGAGTGACAATTTTCACTTTTTTTGAATTTTCTTTGAAGTAAAAATTCATTTCAAAAGGAGTGAAATATCTAATCACTAAAAAGTGAGATTTCATTTAAAAATTCATTCTAAAAAGAATGAAAATTGTCATTCATTTTCAAGAAATAAAGGATGTATTTTCACTTTCTTGGAGAGATTCGACTGTAAGAAATTGAGAGTGTAAGGTATTTGTAGATACAATTTTCCCTCTCCACATGCACGATAAATGATGCGCGAAATGCGCGCGATTTTTATTTCTTTTTGCAGCCGAGCAGGCACGATGTCGAGAAACTCAAGTTCCTGGCGAACCGGCAGACTGGAGGCCCTGCTGGTACTAAGCCTGTTCCTGCTCCTCGTCCTGCAGCCGGATCCTTGCCTCGGCTCGCCGTCCCACCGGAGCAGGCATCACGAGCACGAGCTGCACGCCGCGCAGGAGACGTCGCACGAGGACGCCAGGAGTTCCAGGTCGAGCGAGGAGCTCCCACGACCGGCCGCCCTCGTCGGCCACTCCGACGATCCGCTGGTGGTGCGCACCAGGAAAGGCATGGTCCGCGGCAAAACCATGGTCGCGACAACCGGCAAAAGCGTCGATGCCTGGTTCGGCATTCCCTACGCCCAAAAACCCGTCGGTGAGTCCCGCGCACAAATTTATATATTCGAGATTTTAATGGAGACGTGACAATCCAAATAACAAGGAGACGTCATGTTGATGTTAAAGACGTTACTAAGATATTATTAAGACGCTATAGACGCTATAGACGTCATAGAATATTTGTGTGCTATTTGGGAACGTTCCCAAATAGCACACAAATATTCTATGAATATTCCTATATTTATTAACAAAATTCTATAAATGTACCAAAAACACTGTTAAATACGTTCATAGTACATTTTAATGGCACAATTATAAACGTTCTATGAATATTTATAGAATATTTTATATAACATTCTATAGAATATGAGAAGAACGAGAAAGTCAAAATAATGTATCATATTGATTGACTAAATGATTAAAAAATGATATAAATTCAGATAATAATCTATAATAAAGTTAATATAACGTTAAATTATTTATTATTTTGAGTGTCTTTGAGTATTTTTACATACTCAATTTGGGCTGATCTGGTCCGCAAGATAAGGGTAGCACGTTGCTCATGTACAGTTCATTAACTCTACGAATATATAATGAGGAACATTCTGTGAATTTTATATTATATGAATATGAATTTTTAATAGAATATTCTATGTATATTCATAGAACATTCGATATAAATATTCCAACATTAAGATCATTCGTGTTTTATTAGAATATTCATAGAATATTTTGTGTTATCTGGGATTAGAGAGGGAAGATAATAGTTGATCAAACACTTTTCTCATTCAATTGTGCAATGTATGACGGACAGATTACGCATATTTCTGTCCTTCAGATGTTGTCTTCAATTGTCACATTTGAATGCGTAATCTATCATATTAATCTATGGTCTCGCAAATGAAGCGGGGAGAAGCGTAGGAAAATAATGCTCTCTCGACCCAAGAATTGTGCTCGTAGTCGTGATCGGCTTAGAATGTAGTTAAAAGAGCAAATATTCTTCGCAATAAAACGAATGAAAGATGTAGGACGAAAAAAGTTTCGTTCAACCTCGACTGCGTAATCTTCGAGAAGAACGCCTTATCTTTCAGATTCGCTTGAACCTTAGAGATCGATCTATGATAATTTAAAGAAAGGAAGCTTTGTTCGTGAATTACATTGAGAAAGGTGTTATACCAACAAGAAGTAAAAACACGACAAATTATGATTATACGAATCAGAGAATTCATCATATTTTAATTTCTATCTCGACTACACAACGTAGATTGATAGATTTAGAGATGTATCATACGTATTTTTTAACGAAATAAAAAAATTATGAAAAAGTTATAAATTTTTTCATAATACATTTAAAAGTAATACAAAAAGTTTGACGGTAATTTAGAAGAATCAGAACAAAAAATTATTTCAATAAGAAATCGGAAAAAAATGTTTTATATATAATATAAATATGGACATATTTTATATATAATTTTATACAATTTTATATAATTATATATAAAACATTTTTTTCTGGGAATAGATATGTTTTTAAATAATTAAAATAAAATAAGAAAATTTTCATTTAAACATTTTACATTTAAATAATAATACATTTAAAATTGTATTGTTAAATATAAATATTTAACAATACACACGATACCTTATTGAACTATTTCATATAACATTTTATATAATTTGTATATATGAATTTGCTTTGTACCTTTCTGATTGAATCTACCAGAATTCCATTTAAATCAAGACCTATTTTCCAATGCAGATGATAATGCTGTATTCTCCAGGGTTAATTTCGAGAAAGCTTTCACTGGCGAATTTCCAATTCATAGGCCCGCTGAGGTTTCGCCATCCGCGGCCGGCCGAGCGCTGGTCGGGCGTGCTGAACGCGACCACCCTACCGAACAGCTGCGTGCAAATCCTGGATACGGTGTTTGGCGACTTCCCCGGTGCCACCATGTGGAACCCAAATACGCCATTGAACGAGGACTGCCTGTATGTGAACGTGGTGGTGCCGCGGCCCAGGCCTAGGAACGCTGCTGTCATGGTATGGATATTCGGTGGTGAGTTCCCAGTGATGAGAATCCATCATCTCGATTCATCTTCGAACGTACAATCTAAGTGTGATTTTGATAAAATCTCCGTTTTTCACATAGAAGTAATTTCAAAAAGTTTTCAAAAGTTTCCCGTTGTATTTCTAAAAAACGTGAGCAACGTTGTCAAAATTCCTCATCTCAAAAGTCTATGATTTTTTTCTATTTAATTTCCAAATAAAATTTCATGATTTTCCCTGACTTTCAATGATATTTTGAAATTTTTTATATTTTTGTTCTGATTTGGAAACCACTAAATATTATTGTTGAGAGATCAACTTACCATAGCATTGTAAATTATTAATATTACTATTGCTTGCATATTTAATTGTTAAGTTAATAATATCCCAAAACTATAAAGTGTGAGATGTGTGTATATATATTAAATTTCTTTAAAGCCAAAAATTTTTATTTTCCAAAAAATTTTACAAAATTTCCTGACTTTTCCTTGATTTCCCTGATCGTTTTCAATTTTCTTGACGATTCCCCGATTTCCCTGATTTCCAATTTTGTGACAATCTTGATAAGACATTGCGACCTTTACATTCCTCACGCAACTTCGTGTTTTTTTCAACAATTGCAAAATCGGAAGCGTTCCTGAAAGCCAGTTTGTCAAATCCTTTTCAGCTCCACCGTCACGCTCTGAATGATGTCAGCGGGGCATTATGCTACCGTTTATGCCAATTATAAATCTGTGATTCTTTTATTGCTCTGTCACCATACGTTTGTTGCGGCCTGATTGATGCCTCTGTCAGCGGCTTATGTAGCAAAATAAAATTTAATTTCCGAACGTTCTTCAATTAGGGATATTTTTAGCTGTGACGCGCGACCTCACGCACACTAAAAGAAAAAAATCACTGAATAAATTGCACTATTAGAGAGTATCAAATGGTGAAATTACGTACGTGTTGACACCGATACCTCAATATGTGCGAGAATTTCTGTAAATTATGCAATACAACAAACTTACGTTTTTAAAAGAAGATTAAAAAGGCGCTAAGAGTACGCACTTTTTGAAAAAGAACTATTTTACTAAAAACTCAAGTGGCACTATCTTTTCATTGAAAGTCTTCTTATTCCAATCCAAATAGTTGCGGCTTTAATTTTCCTTCAGAAATTATTACATCATAAAACTTTACTCAACTCAAGTGATTTCAG
>Ga0157364_1002566_pt1 | contig 17011 bp, 8 predicted proteins | sample AttsexASBM2_FD_111476 | JGI IMG/M metagenome (GOLD analysis project Ga0157364, IMG submission 111476) | Fungus gardens microbial communities from leaf cutter ant in Ribeirão Preto, State of São Paulo, Brazil - Atta sexdens ASBM2 | ecosystem: Host-associated > Fungi > Mycelium > Unclassified ... | reverse complement strand
GCACGTATTTTCGATTTTTTACAGTTTTAAAAATGGAGTTGAATTTGCAACAACGAGTTTGTATTAAATTTTGCGTTAAAAATGGATTCAATGATGTGAAAACCTTGGAAATGTTGGGAAACTATTTCGGCAGTGATAAAGAAAATAACCGTTTATGAGTGGCAGTGAACGCTTCAAAAGTGGTCGTGAGTCCGTCGAGGATTTCATGGATTACAACGGTATTGTACATCACGAATTTTTGCCAGAAGGTCAGTTAATAAGAAGTATTATTTGGACGTTATGAGACGTTTGCGTGAAGCAGTTCGCCAAAAAAGAAAGGATTTGTGAGCAAACAACTCGTGGATTTTGCACCATGATAACACACCGTCACACAGTGCCATCATTATTCGTGAATTTTTGATCAAGAAACGAATATCATCTAACAGCCATCAAATTCATCTGATATAGCTCCCTGCGATTTTTTTCTGTTCGATCGAGTCAAAAAACCATTATGGGGAACGCGTTTTAACAGCCGAAAGGAGGTCATGGAAAAATCGAAGACGGCTCTGATGGCTATACCGACTATAGAGTTCCAGAAATGTTTCGAGAGCTGGATCAAGCGCTGGCATAAGTGCGTTGCAGTCGATGGGGAGTACTTTGAAGGGGATAATATCACTTTTGATGAATAAAACTTGTATTTTGAATTTTCTGAATGAATTCCGGGAACTTTTTGATCAAGGTAGTATAATACGAAATTTAATTTCACATATTAGTATCAATATGACATATAAAATTTTTACAAATATTATTATTTATTAGCACTATGATAAAATTATTGTATTATTCATTCTTGACATCATTTTTTATTATTTTTATTGAAACTGTTTTTCGTTGTTTATTATCAACAACATTTACCAACATCTTATTAAATTATTTGAAGAAATTAAAGTTTAATGATATAAATAACAGCAGAAATCGATAAAATAATTGATACGATTTATTTAAAACAAAAAATAAAATTAAGGTGTTCATATTTTTTAATCTATAATATAACAGTTTATGTTGAACTTTATATATAACTTGAGTTTATATATAACTTGAGAAACATTTATCTTTTCTTCTCTTGTTAGATAATTCACCGATATATTATTGTTCAATATATTTAACTTGTATTGTATTTAACTTGTATAAATTAACTCAAATGACATAATAAATTAATTTAACTATAGATATAGAGAAAAATAAGGATGATTCGAGACGGGAAATCGGAAGCCCGTCACGATCTCCTAAGGGTAATGTCCTCACTCCCAGGTGACTACACCAATAAGTCTGAAGCCTGGCCACAGAATTGCTATCGTTGTAGACTAAATCGACTTTGGATTGGGATCTCGAGTTCAGGTTAAATTATCTTGAAGAATCCTAAAGAAGAAGCGATACTAACGGTCATTATTAGGAGAGGATTTTTCCTCTCTCAGATTGTTGGATTTTGTGCAGACAGCGGGACCTTCTGGCCTTTTGTCTGCCATGGCAGCGTTCACTACATGAAATGTGCTCTATTCATCGCGGCCCCAAGGTCGTGGAAAATATGTTGTGCCAAGGAATCGTGAATTAGAGTCGTAGCGGGGGAAATTGTTAACTCCCCGGTGACGGTTGCGAACTTTGACGATGTGTTTTCGACGAAGGATCGACAACAATCGACTAGCCGCTTGATATCTGATTCTGTGTTATCTTCGGACTACGTGAAAAGAGAAATATGTAATAAAAGAGGCTGAAAACCTAAGGGTAGTGATTCCCGGATGTCCCAGTGTCCGGGATTGAGTGATAGACTTCAGGACTAGGAGGACTAGGACGACAACATTTTTGATCGGCCGGACTTTATAGAGATTACCAAGAGGTCTAGGAACTCTTCCTCTTCAATTATCAAGAAGAGACGAAAGTTAGAGGAATATTCACTGACTAACACTTTGTCTGCGGCGCAAAAAGCGGCGATAGAGGAGATGACATATCTGTTCTTACAGATGTCTCCGAATCTATCATGGTACTACGTGTCTTGGATGTGGTGTTTGAAGCACAACGCAAGACTACGTCTATCAAGGAAGACTTGAGATGATAAATCATCATCAGAGTGCAAAGCAAGTCATTTAGAAATTGACGGACCAATACAGCGCAACATGGTTGCGCTACTGCGCTTGGGACTGTAGAGTCGGCGAATAACAAATACCTTGCCTTTGAACATGAAGATGGACAAGAGAATTTGGCAAACTCTGTTCCTAAGGAGAAACGTTTTTCTGTAGTTTTGCAGGAGATGAGGCGGAGAGCCTCCTCGCGTCCTCTCTTCGGGGGAGATTCCTCCTTCTGCTTATCGTCCGCTCCTTATGGGATTACTCAGAAAGAATTTGAATGACCTTCCTAGTCAACCGAGGCGTGACAATAATAGTCGTATCGTGATCATGACTGGTATAGGCGATGACTTGGATGGTCAACACTTTGTGGATGTTGGTGAATGGCCCTTGTCATCTGGACCGGATAGAGGCGAGGCTTGGTCTACGATCACTAATAAGAGTAAACAAAGGAAGAGAAAAAAGATGGAAATTCACATTTAGGCGTGAAATGGTGGGAGCCTTCGCTTCGGAGGGCACTGCTGGTGTGCCTCGATCGAGACCTTCGATTGTAAGTATTATACAAATAAGATTAGTGATAAGAGAAATGCTACGAGTGGAAGAACTGGTGTCATACAGACTTAACCGACTCGCGTTCGGCCGTTTTACTTGCCTAAGAGTTTGCATGCATAATACCGCCACGATTATGATCCGTTGCGAGAAAGACGGATGCGGAAGTCGTGGAATTCGCTAAGAGAAACATCTCCTTGATGGATTTAGATATTATGATACCAAAATAAGAAGGGCTGGGGAACTCTTGATAGAGATCCTAGATGAGAACCTGGGTAAGAAGGCGGACTTTGTAAAATCGATCTGAAAACGGTTTTCAGCAGAAAGTCAGAGTAGTTAGATCTATCAAAAGAGTAAAGCTTCGTTTCTTAAATGTGGATGTATCGGTTACTTCGGAAGGGATCAGCAACGTTATATCAGTTGAAGATTGAGTGCGTTCCAACATTGGTCCTTTGCGGCAGGTCTTAATGCGGTTTAGATGTAGTGCCCAGCTTCGTGTAGGGAAGTTGCACAGAGTACGCTTGGGATAGTCATTCGCTCGGGTGATCCTCCTGAGGTGGCCCTTGCAATGTTTTAAATGTTTCGCGATCATACGAGAGACCTGACTGCCACAGTGAAGTCGACAGAAGTAATTATTGCTTCAGAAAGATTGATCACAGGTTGAAGATTGCAGGGCCAAGGCACATTGTCCGATATGTGCCACCAGGGATCTTGATGCGAGTCACAGGACGCGATTGGGTACTCGCTTTATAACGGATCGGGATGTGTCCTAATCGCGGACGTGCCGGTAGCTACCGAATGTGGAGGATCACGATCTCCAAGGTGGAGATAGATGTGAAGGTTTCCCCTAATGGTTAGGGTAGGATAGATTAATGTGAATCATTTTAGGCTCGCGCAAGATCTCATTCGGATCAAAGAAGATCGGCCTAATGGCGCTGAGCCATAGGACGGCAGGTGGACTTCCTCTTTGGAAGTACACATCCAGCGGCGACCATTACCTGGCAATAATTGTCTTGTGACTATCAGTGCTCTCTTTCGCGGTAACGGCTTTATGGCGGTCGAATGGAAGAAAACAATAGTCTTCAATTGCTATTTCCCTCCTTGATTGATATGGTTTTTATACGTGATCTTTATGATTTGGAAACCAGATCAAAAAACTTGAGAGGCCGCTTCTAATATTGGGCGATTTTAATGCTCGGTGATCAATTTGGGATCGCGGACTTTCCAACGCAGGAAGCGATTGGGCAGGAAGATCAATCTGTCTTCTAAACAGAGTCTTCTAAACAGGGTTTTGTCTTCATCCGCGTGGTTTCGTGTGTGAGTCTCTCGTTTATCTCTTCTGCGATCACATCATTAGATGTGTTGTTGGCTGATGTGTGGCCACTGAAGTGGAGTCTCTCCACTTCCGACCATCGATATGTCCTTATGAATTTGAGAACATCTGTTGTCGGATCTCTGGAGAGAAGGACTGCGAACCGATGCTTTCCGAGATAGAATATAAACAGAATTAACGTCGACTTAACGAGTGCCGGTGCGAATTGCAAAACATAGATTCCATTCCCTGAGGACATATCGATGAGCGGTTGTGTGAGGTTGCTCGGCGATGCACTTATGGTAAGAAGATATCGGACGTCTCCATGCCGCGTCGGACTGTCATCGGCAGATCTTTCATCTATTGGTGGAATGAAGAAATAACCGATTTGAAGACCTTCTGTAATAGATGCCGTAGATAATTAACGCAGGCGCGTAGGTGTGCCTCTCCGGGAATTCTGGGGCAATCTGCGCGATGCGAAGAGGAGATTGAGAGCTGCGATCCGCTGATCTAAGATGAGTCTTTGAAAGGATTTCCTGAATACCCTGGAAGAGGATCTCTGGGGAATGTCCTTTAGGATAGTTATAAAAAACTGCGTCTAGGCTCTTTATCCATAGTAGAGGTGCTCCCTCTTGACAATTTCCTTGTGGTCAGGGAAATTGTGAAGGTATTTCTATTTCTTCGAGTTGTGGAGAAGGTGCCGGAGCGCTCTCAAATCGAGTAGGACGACGCCGGATCGGTAACGGAACGTGAGATGTGCATATCTCGGTGGTCGAGATGTGCACAAAAATCAATATACTGATAAAGGGATTCGACGATATCGTGGATCGGCGGATAATCGCATTGTGTCATTATGGATGCGGTGTTTCTTTATTGCCTGCGTTAGGAAGAAGCACTTACCGAGGACCTAGAAGACGCAATATGATACTATTAAAGAAGCCGAATAAGCCTGATCTCCTCCCCTTTTAAGTCCGTATGCTTTCTTAAGTCGAGGAAGTTATTTGAAAAGATTCTTTGTCTTAGGTTGCAGCATCACTTAAATGTTACAGCTTGTCCGATAATCAATACGGATTCAGAACACACCGTTCTACGATACTGTTTGGCGTTCACGAGAATGGTTCGCGGAATGGTATTAGCTATGTTTTTGGACACAGCGTCTTTAACTCCCTTCCGTGGCCTGTAATCCGCGAAGCTCTGATCGCAAAGGAAGTTCCGGAGTATCTCCGATACATTGTAAACAACTACTTGTCTGGAAGAAGATTAGCATACGTAGGCCATTATGATCGCTATGAATGCTCGGAGGTGTCGTGCGGAGTTTCGCAGAGATCGGTCCTTGGACTGACTCTGTGGAATGTCGAATACGATCAGATTTTGAGATTTACGCCGATCGGCTGTAGCACTCTGTGCTACGCCAATAATATTTTTGCTGATTACTAGAGGATCCACTCCCCCCCCTCCCCTTTCATGAAGCTCTCGTTCGTGCGAAGTTGAGTGTGATAACCTTTTTGATCAGGTCCATTGCGATTAGGATTCAAAGTCTCAGTCGAGAGGATCGAAGTTGCGGCGTTTATGATCCCGGAGAGACATCTCTTCGGATGGGGGGGGAGGCGTTGAATCTTCCGTGGGGTCTTCCGTAAAGTACCTGAGTGTTACTCTAAATTCTCGACCTTTAGGGACCAAAGGCGTGGAAGATGGCCGCCGCTCTGGGTAGACTCATCGCTAATATCGGCGGACTCGGGAAGTATAGACGTCGAGTTTACGCCGGTGTTGTGCTTTCGGTAGTGTTCTACAGCGCACACAGTCTCCAGAAATAACAAAATTTGCAGAGATGTACAGCACGGCTGCAGCGGCAGCTGATGCTATAAGTTATTTGAGCGTGTAGAACAGTCTTCCATGAGGCGGCGGCCATCTTCTGCCAGAGGATCATCCTAGGATGGTCCCCTTCCAATTTTTGGTGTACTGACTCAGACGCATTTATCTGTGTAGGCGAGAAATATTGCGGCGAGATGGTGTAATCGTATCGAGAGCTCGGGCTCTCCTTCGAGAGGCCGAGCAATTGCGCGATGGAGGAAGTACATTTCTTCCTGAGGCCTAGAGAAACATGTCTGATGAAGCCAATTTAAAATTAGGTTCAAAATAGTTGTTTCTTTATTTACTAACATATCATCTGAATTAGTGAAAGAAAGCATTGAAAAAAGATGGAACAATATTTCTAAAAATATTCAAATTTCTGAAAATGAATTCCTAATTGCAATCAATTTGATCCGGAACTCCATCTATTTTTCCTTCAACAAGAAATTTTATCGATAAATTTTCGGCTCTCCATTGTTACTGATTCTCGCCAATATTGTGTTAGAAGATTTAGAAGAAAGAGCGTTCCAATTATTGTCGTGCCGTTTACTTTTTTATTACAGATATATAGACATATTGCTTGCTGTTCCTCCAGATAGTTTCATGCAATGTTAGATGTTTTTAATTCCTTTCATGAATGTCTGCAATTCACGTTAGAAATTAGGGATGATAATAGCTTGAATTTTCTAGATGTACGAATTATCATTGATGATAACAGAATTATTTTCGACTGTTACAAGAAACCAATCTTTTCAGAGAGATATCTCAATTTTACATAAAAATACGTTTTAAAAAGAGAAAAACGTGAACTTATTTTTAAGAAAAAAAAATACGTTATATTCATTCATTCCAAAAAGTATAATTATTTGTGCGACCGAAGTGAGGGCATTTTTATGCTCGGAAAAATGATATCCGAGATATGTCGGATATTTTCTTCTTTGAAAAAGAAAAAAAATGCAATGAAAATATTTTATATTAAGTATTTAATAATTTCGACATTATTTACTCACGATTTTATAATTCTAAGAAAATAGAGCAATCGTTTCACTAAGACGTCTCTTTCAAAAATGCTTTTTCAACAATGAATATATATTTTAATTATGAGACAACACATATACTTGAATATGCTATTAATAAAGAGGCAAATGCTAAAAACGAATTTTCACTTTCAGCAAAGATCTGATGAATTTACATTTGATGAGTCCAAGTCACCCAATCCAAACTTTTATTACATCACAATTAGCGTCAAGGCAACAATGAAACGATTGCGACGATCAACAGAAAAAGAATTTAAGTTTTCTTACCCCTTCATTTTAACTCTGCAATATTAACAAAAATAAGGGCCAACTAAAATGTTCACCGAAGTCCAAATGACTCATTCATGTAATTGAGGATTAAATATAACATCTCTGCTGCAAAATCATTCAGATATCTTAAGACTGTACCTAGGACATTCTTAAATGCAAGAATTGATTATGAATACCGGCTTGTTTCGCGTCGTGAGATTGGTATTGAATCTTTCCTTACTTGACATATTTTATAATGCATTTAAATTCTTTTTCTATAGAAAGAGAAATATAAAGTGTGTTAAACAAGAAAAGATTCAGTATCAACTTCATGATGTGAACCAGGTCGGTATTCACAGTCAATTCTTACATTTAAGATTATCTTAAGTACAATTCTTAAGATGTCATAAATCTAACCGAGGACTGTATTAGCATCGTAAAATTATTTAAGACGGTTTTAAAATTAAAACTGACAATAAATATCGCTCCATGTTTCATGTTTCACAGTTGGAAGCATGTACTCATGCACACTATAGATGACGGAGCAAAAGTTTGGCCGAACTGCATACACCATATAATACTTCCACTATGGTGTAAAATCGTACGCCCCGAAGCAGGAGGGGAGATGGAGTAGATTTCGCTTCGTGGAAAGTTGGAAACTCTGAGGAGAGGAGGGGGGGGGGAGGTAGTTAGATGAATCATGCGTTCTGATCTAGGAAGGAAGGCTCTACTACTAAGGAGGCTCCACTCAGTCTAACCAGTCTTCAGAACATGGGCCGATTTTGCGTTTCGATTCTCGACACTCGCGGCGCTTGTGAACTTCGTAGTCCTGCGCATAATGAGTGCGTCATAAAAAAAATTTCACCCTGTAAAGATTTTGTCTGCAATTAATCTTCTCTTTTGACCTTCTTAATGAGGACTTCTTAACCGCAAATAAAATCGCCTTTATAGGATTAAGTTTGGCACTTTTTCTTACGGCGTACTCATTATGCTACAAAGTTCACAAGCATTGCAAGTGTCGAGAATCGAAACTTAATTCGAAACGCAAAATCGTTCCACCTTTATTTACGAAAATGGAGTCTCCTTAATCTTCCTTTCTAGTTCCGATATTCACTGTCAGTGCTAAAACTATAATTAAATAGTATATACATTACGTGCGCTATAGATTTTCAGCATTGGCAGTGAATATCGGAACGCATCTCTCGCTTCTGTAAAAAGTTCTTACGTAAGCAAGAGAAATTAGTTTTTAATATTATAGGTGAGTTAATATTATATTATATAGCAGAAATAAGATGTTTTTGTTAATAATTTTTTAATAAATAATGGACAATAGCTAAAACTTGTTAGAAGTCACTCATAATCATGACCTTGACAACGTATGCCAATGTCAAGATCATTGGGATGGTCTCTCTTATTTGGTACATTTATTAGATGAAACCAAGTATCTTTCTTTTCTTAAACAACGAATTTGTCGCTATAACATTATACAATTATTGTAATTATTTGATCTTAAAATGTAATTCAATATTTACAATTAATCTACATATCGATATGAAGCGGTTGTTAAATCGATATAAATATAACATTTCGGCGTGCGATATGCAGAATCAGAATGTACAATATAAATTCACACAAGAAATACGTATTTAAATTTGTTATACGAAAATACTAAAATACTAAAATTTGTTATACGACCGAATATATAGAATTCTTATTTAAAATTTGATTTATTCAATCTAATGGTCGCTTCATATTATTAAATTTAATTATTATCTAAATCTTTTATTTCTTTTATTTCTTATTCATGCAATTACGAAAAAATAAAAGTTATTTATTTCAAATATCAGATTTTTTAAAATTATTCCACAAAAATAATTTGCAGAAAATGTAAGTAAGTTTTCACACTGCATAAAAATTTCATTCGTTTATTTCCAAGAAATATGGGAAAAGAATAATCTATATAAATAAGAAAAAAATATTAACAGTTAAATATTAAAGAAACGTTTTATAAAATAAAATAAAAAACTAATCTAGAAACTTAATTTCAAACAAAATATTTTCATACTCCCACAACAAAAACAGATCTTTGAAAAGTTTTCTAGAAAAGTTTTAAAATTTTAAAACAGTAAATACGAAATACGAATCTTATATTATACAGAATTGAATTACTTAAAAACTTTTTAAAAAAAACATTAAAACATTCATTGCTAAATGTGAACTTTCAAAAAGATAATGACAATATATTTCGATATCTTTATGAAAACAGCATTTTGTGAAACCTCACAGACTTCCGTATTTAAAGTTGTAATTTGGAAATAAAAAAGGAAAAATCACCTTTTCTTTTTTGCTGAAAAATCTACCGAGGCTACTCTTAATGCCTTTCTTTTTTTGCGCAGCTGCGACCGCAGCCGCCGTGGCGGAGCTGATGGTTGATTGCATGTGCAGATGTGATGTCGATAATTGTCCAATAGGCAGCCCGACGCTGGAGAAATTGTTCTTGTGCAAACTGTCCTGGCTGCTGTGGCGTGAGGACAATGGGGAAGGGGGAGTTCCAGAATTGAGTGCGCCGTTGTTATGCTGCCCATGCCTGCTGCATGGAGCGCTAATCTAGTTTCTATTTCTACACTAATTGATTCTACTACATTCTAACAATCAAAAACATTATCTTTTTAGTATTTTTCTTTTCCCATTCTATATACTAATACTTTACTATTTTATATACAACATACACTATCGTTCATGAATTTGAGAACGCGCAATTTCTTTTACACTTCAAAAAGACTTAAGCATATTACGATAAAAAGAAATCGTAGAGAAACTTTTAAAAATACATTTTGAAAAAGAAAAATAGAGGTATCAAAGTGTTTACGAATTATGTCATGTAGTGATTTGTTGCTAATGCTAACATTCCGTGAATCTTGCCGTTGACTTCATTAGAGCGATGAGCACACTGATACTGAGTTGTACCTCTGTATGGAATATCATCGGATAAAATTTAATAGATAAGCATTTTAAAGTAAACTTTTAAGCTTTAAAACGCTATTTGAAAGAAATTATTGTTATAATTTTTTGTAAAGATATCAAATTTTTCATTGTATAATATTTTGATTCAATTACATAAAACATGTCGATGATCAAAAAAGTTTTTAAAAAAACTTTGAAAAAGTTTATACGACGTACATAACAAATGTGCGTTTCTTCCCTTTCGTATTTTTTCTCTAAACCTCTTATAATTAGTTTTGAAGTTAAAAAATGTTTATACAAATTAAATTTTTACACAATAAAGTTTTACATAATAAAAATTCATTTTTGAGAAAAAGTAATATATAAGTATAGCAAGAATAAGTACATAGCAATTTTTTTTCCTCAGAACGCATTTTTTAAGCTTAGAAAATTTATTTTAAAATGCTTGTCTGTTAAATTTTGTTTGATGACGTCCCATTTAAGTAGAGGACTTAAAAAAATAATAAAAATATTGAAAAAAAATATCAATTTTATGAAATTTAAGAATAATATATAGACATAATTCAAATGTTAATTTCAAGCTCCATTTTTTGTAATTGAAATACATTAAAAAAGTTTTTGTACAATTTCATTTCATCAAGATATTTAAATTTCTATAAAATGAGAGAAAATTGCAAGTTTCCGAATTTATGAACGGCAGTTCATACACGAACAGATACACGTTTTTAATATTTCGTGTTTCTGGTAATTATATAGAGTACAATATATATATATATAAATAAAAATATATAAATAAAAAAAGTAGATATATATATATAAATATATATATCTGCTTTTTTTATTTATATAGATTTTTTTATTTATATAGATTAAATGAATTCAGGAATTTTATTTATATAGAATGAATGTATTCAGGAATTACGCTCAAGGGAGGGATTGTGTAATTTGAAATGAGGTAAAAATTAAACAAAAATGAGCAAGTTACTAGGTATTGACAAATTAAATTATGAAAATTCGAATGAATTTGTTCAATTTTGTAATTTTCATCTCACTTCAAGATACACAATCGATCTCTAGATAATTCTATAGGCTATAGTATACGCTAGGTATATATTATGGCAGTTCTCGGAATTAATCGGTATGTATATTCACTGACTAAAAGATTGCAATAGTTTTTTTTCTACGGTTTTCGAAATGTAACCTACTCACTAAGCGATTGATCTTTACTTACGGTTCTATAAGAACTAATTACTCAGTGAGCAGACTGCATTCCAAAACCAAAGAAAAAAATGTTGCAATCTTTTAGTCGGTGAGTGTACATTTCGGGCTAATTTCTGAAACGCTTACTTTTCCTTCACTATCGCTCAACGTTCGACGACCGAGCCAGATCGCGCATATATCTCAGGAATGCAGTATAAGGAATATGCTGCAACTGTACTTTCCAGCAAATTATCATTAAAATATTTTCCTGCCTACGTAATTGTTATGTTTTTAATATTGAACACCATACTAATAAGTAAATGCATTTTAGTGTAATGTACTTTTAAAATATTATTTTAGTATTTTTATAATACATTTTATAAAACATTCGATTTCTTTCAAAGAATCACGCTTTACGACACAGAATGTAATATCCTATAATATAAAATTTTACTTTATCATGTCGTATATTTGATTATCTTTTTTATTATTTTTTAGTGGAATAAATCTGCAGAGAGCACTTAAGACATATTAATAACAGAATGTCAAAGATAATATGGAAAATTATTGTTCACATTGTAATTATCATATTGTAATTATTGTCAATTATATTGCAAAATATATATATATTTTTGAATAGTACACAATAAAAAAATTTGTGTTAAAGAACAGTGGCAATTTAGAGTCAAAATTTGCCTGCGATGAAAACGTATGAAATCAATTTTTAGATTTGGACGTGCTGAACTCGAATATAAGTTTAAAATTCTCTAAAGTTCCCCAGACTTTGGAGAATTTTAAGCTTTGCAACAAAATATTATATTTCCCGATGAACAAATAGTAACTGAATAAGAAATTTCTTTCTATTATAATGATTTCAAAAACTGCAACTTTTTTGCAATGTAAAAGTCAATGTTACATGGCATACAATAACATGAACAAAACAAAGATGAATGTCCGTACCTACGAACATGGGCGTTCCTGCTTTTTCATTATCAGCATTAGCTTTACTTAAGATACATCACGTGATGTATCTTGGGTAAAGCTAATGCATCTTTGTTTTGTTTATATTATTGTACACCGTGTTGATATTGCAAAAATTGCAGTTTTTGAAGTCATTATAATAGAAAAAGAGGTTCCTTATTCAGTTACTTTGTTCATCGGAAAATACAATATTTTGCTGCAAAGTAAAGATTAAAATAATTCTACAAAGTCTAGGAAATTTTGTGAAAATATAATTCTTCTGCAAAGAAGAAAAACTGCATTTTCGCAAAGTTCCCTGGATTTTGGATAATTTTAAACTTCATATTTGAACACGTCCAAATATATAAAGATTGATCGATTTCATATGTTTTCATCACAGGCAAATTTTGGCCCTAAACTACCATTCTTCAATACATTTCACGTGTCTCAAACGATTCACTCAAATTTTTGTGTTAATTTAACATAAGATGAATATATTAGAAAATAAAACAAATATTATTGTATATAAAAAATTAACACAAGAAGCGTAATACTTTGACACAATTTAAAAACAAATTTTATGTTAAATTGGCATATTTATAATGTTAAATTTAACTGAAATTATCCATAATACTATTTTTACATTTTTAGTTTAGACAATATAATATGATATTTAATATGTACAATATATAGATTTAACAAATATTTATTGTAAATATTTATTGTAATAAAGAGAAAACAATACAAAATATCTGTATCATTTTACATATATAATTAGTTGTACAGAACATATTTCTTCAATAAAATTAACATTTATAATATATTAAATTAACACACATTTTATTCATTTATTTTTAGAATTTATGTTTTAAAACTACATTATTTTTATATTATCTGTTTACTTACTTACAAACTGTGTTATTTTAACACTGAGAATTAAATTTTAATTTTACACAAAATATTCAAATAACACAATCATGTTATATTAAATTAAAACTCGGATATTTAATTAAAAATTTAACACAAAATTTTTACAAGAATTTGAGTAGACCGTTTCTAACACAAATACAAAATTTTTACTGTAGAAAGTTTGATTTAAGTAAGAAATTAACAATTATAACAAAAAACAAACTAAATCTGGACTAATGAGAGTCAGCGCGAACGAAAGTGCGCAATAAAAAAAACACAAATTTTTACAAATAAATTTGTTAATCCATACGAAGTGTTGATATCATCTTTATTTGAAATCTTGAAAATTCTTGAACGTTTTGATTCTCTTTGGAATTTTCAGCAATCTTCTTAATTTATACTAGATTTCGCGGACAGTCAAGATAGAGTCAATCGCGCTGACTCTCATTAGCCCAGATTTAGTTGGTTTTCTTGTTATTTTAAGGAGAGAGAGTCCTTGTTTAATATATTTATTATTAACAATTATGTAAGAAGGAAATTATTATTAATGTATATTTCTTATAATCTCCTAAGATAGAGGAAAAGCCTCTATTATGAGATACTGAGTTTATTTCGGGTGAATGCTAGAAATCTATGAGCAGAATTTAAAAAAATAATAGATTATTTAGAAGGGAATTTAGTAAGCTTTAAGGTAATGTTAAGTAAAATTTAATTCAAATTTTATCATAAATCGCATGCACATTTCTTATAATCTCCTAAGATAGAGGAAAGGCCTCTATTATGAGATACTGAGTTTATTTCGGTGAATGCTAGAAATCTATGAGTAGAATTTTAAAAAATAATAGATCATTTAGAAGGGAATTTAGTAAGCTTTAAGGGTAATGTTAAGTAAAATTTAATTCAAATTTTATTTTTTTTATAAATTAAAGAAATGTAAGAAGTGAGCAAATCGCAAAGTAAAAAAATTATGCTCCTAATACAAGATGTCCGATAAATCGATAATAAAACACAAAGTATAATACATCAGTATTGCAATTAAAAACTCTATTTAATGTTTCTAAAATATAAATAAACACAGCCAGTGCACGTGCAAAATGAGTATGCGATGCATTGTAGCTAATTCGTCTTGAAGTAATTGGAATCTGCATCGCAGAAACAGGCACTCGATATTTATTTCAATTATCCTTTTTATTATTGTATAATAACATTTATACTTCAGCAACGATTTTCATTATAACATAGGAGTTAAGTTATTTCATATTAGAAATACTCTAGTATTTCAAGTTTTGTAACGTAGCCTAATAATGAATTTTCAACTAAATAGTTTTCAAACCAAGAACAATAAATTCATGATGGAACCAATAGATAGTGTTTATTAGTTTAGCGGAAACGTCACTATCTCATAATAGGGGGCTTTCCTCTACATGCCGCGTGCAATCTGAAGGCTCATCCATCAAGTAGTGAAGGGTAGTGGGGGAAAGTAGGCGGCGCTTCAAGAATCGGAATGTGCAACTAATTCCGAGCACTGTACTATAGCAAAAGTGTACATTAGAATTAGGGCCATGGCACACAAAACTTAAGGCAGCAAGACGTAAACAGTAAGGAAATCAACATGTAATTAGAGTGACCATTCATTTTTCCCGCTTTTTCGGATATTCGAAAGCCTTCACATTGAACGGGTGTTCAAGGTGAACTCTTTTTTGTACTACTTTTGGGACTTGGAAGCGAGCAAAGAAATCGGAAGTTATTGAGATATTTCTCCAAAAAATTGAGTTTCTACATTCTCGCATGCCGAGTGGCGAGATAGGGATATGCTGTTGTCACATTTCAACCATTTTCAGTGCGGACTAGTGTTCGTGCACATAAATTTATGCATGTATATACGTTTACCTTTAAAAGTTTCTCTCTTTAGAGAGCGCGCGGAGAGTCATATTTACAGGTTTTACGCGATCTTTAACCTTCTGCAATTGTAGCCGGAAAAATATCTTAAGTCACTGTGACACTGTGTCACACATGAATAGGATGATCAGACGTCCAGTTTTTTTCGAACATGTGCTTTTCTTTTAAAGGGATATCCAGACAGGTTTTTAGCGTGTTTGAATGTCATTCTGAGATAGAGAAAGACAGAGAGAGAGAGAGAGAGAGAGAGAGGGGGGGGGGAGGCGGCAATTATTAAGCTCATCGCAAATAAAATACATAGTAATGTATTATAAAATTACTACGTAACAAAATTAGAACATTATTAGGTACTATATTACAGTCATTTTTTTGATAATATTAAACATATGTTTTTATATTCTTAGGATTTTTAAACTCTTTCTCTTCTACTTATTATATTGAGTTCAAATACATTTATTTTATTTTATAATTACGATATAACTATGATTTAATCTTTTTAATTCAAAATATCCTCTTTTTTGTTTTACTTTTGAATCGTACTGTGCTACTTTTGTACTATTTTTCAATTAGGAATGTCCTAGATTAGATCTGGTTACCCTAACATGTTGGATTGATTAATGCTTATATGATGGCCTCTATATTATGGACTCTACTGTGATTGGTTAATTCGCTTACTATTTACGTTTTACTTCTGAAGGCTTCTTTAGGCTCGTCTACATAACAAGGCGCAAGAGCAGGCGTAAGCTTAAGCGTAGATGCAAGAAGTCCGCGCCATGCTTTTCTACACGGGCGACGCAGGCGCAAAATAAGCGTAAAATGCATACGAATGTTTAAACATTGTTGTCGTTGATATAAACAGGTGATGAAAAATAAACTGCTGTGATTTTTTTATATCTGCTAGCGGTATTTTAATATAAAATTGTGTATTGGGATACACAACGTTAATGAATGTACGGATACACATTACACGTTCTTTTGATAGATTATTCCCTATTAATCCATTATTATATTATTCATTATTATATTATTATATTATTATATTATTATATTATATTATCACCTTCTTCATTACTATCAGGAGACACGAGTAATGTCTTGATAATAATTTTGTTTGTCCATGTTTTTAAGGATATCCAAATCACGTATAACATAACCGCGCTAGCAAAACCATCTAGCGTAACGTGAGCACAAACATTGGAAATAAAATTAATTTATTTTCGTTGCGCCACGCCACTACGACTAGGAGCAATTCTTTTGAGTCTGCGCCTGCGCCCTACGTCGTGTTACGCCTTGTCGTGTGCCTCTTATGTGCCATGGCCCTTACTTGGGTACAATTCCTAAACATATTCCTTTTCAAAACCAACATTGATTGTGAGAGAAAAATGTTTGTTACTATAATTATATATTACTATAATTATTATTATTACTGCTATAATAATGATAGCAATAATTATGTGTATAATATACCAAAGTAAATGTTTTCTCTCTCTCTCTCTCTCTTTCTCCTCTCCCTCCCTCCCTTCCTTTTTTCTCTCTCTCTCCTTTTCTCCTTTCTCCCCCCTCTCTCTTTTTTTCTCTCTCCATTATATAAGATATATTTTAATATTATTGAATGTCCTTTTAGTGACATTCTTTATGCAACTTAAAATAAATTAATAATTTTCGATTTATAATTAAAAAATATATATATAAAATCATATTTTTTATGATTTTCTCAAAATAAAATTAAAATTATAGTCACTTGAATCATTTTTATGGTAATTTTAATTTTTTATGATTATAATAACTATTAGGTGTATAACTTTGCTTCCGCTGTTTTCCTATAGATGGCTTTAGCGGTAAGTGGTAGTCGAAATATTATAAATAGATCATAGACGTCATACAATAAACTTGGGCATCTGTCAACATAACCCCATAGAAACATTAGTCGATTTGTGTCTGCATCATAAAATTATTCTCGATTGAAAATGTCAGTTTACGAG
>Ga0157364_1002565_pt1 | contig 17012 bp, 9 predicted proteins | sample AttsexASBM2_FD_111476 | JGI IMG/M metagenome (GOLD analysis project Ga0157364, IMG submission 111476) | Fungus gardens microbial communities from leaf cutter ant in Ribeirão Preto, State of São Paulo, Brazil - Atta sexdens ASBM2 | ecosystem: Host-associated > Fungi > Mycelium > Unclassified ... | reverse complement strand
GACGAGAGAGAGATGAGAAGAAAGAAGAGAGTTGAGTAGTCTAGGAGATAGATAGATAGATAGATAGATACAGAGAGAGAGAGAGAGAGAGAGAGAGAGAGAGGAGAGGGGTGAGAGAGGAGCGGAAAAACCTTACCGTAATATCACAAGTTTCTACCTTGAATTTAGCGCGAGCCTCAAGCTGGAACGCCGGAGGCAGAGCGAGAAAGAAAGGACGAGGAGAAAGATAGAAAATGAAGAGAGCGTGAGGGCGAGCGGGCAAAAACGTTAATTTGAAAACGTCACAGTTTAATTTAAAATTACGTAAGTAGGGGGCTGTTCTCTCTCCCTCTCCCTCTTCCTCTCATCTCGCCTCGTCTATCCTTCTCGTTTTCTACGCCCTTTCGTTCCTCGCATTCTCTCTTCTTTCCTCGTCTCTGGTTCATAGCGGACCCGTCGTTCCTCCTCTACCTCTGTACGGCAGCTACGGCATTCTTGCGATCGTGGTAATAATAGACGCGAAGTTTCGCCCGCGATTTCACCTTCTCTCATACCTTCCGTCTACTGCTGCTTGCAATTATTCAGAGAACGAGCGGAATTCTCTTTTTCGTGGGCACGAAATCAGCGAAAACTCGAGAGGCAAGAGAAAATTGTGCTGAATTCGAACTTCGTTTGTATTCGTCAGCGGAAGATTATGGAAAATTCTTCCCTTTGGTCGCAACTGAAGAAATGATAGCTGTTAAATTATCAGAGTAGCTAATGAAAGAATTCATGGCAGATGTTTTAATGTCTTACGGCTATTGAGAACTACACTTTCCAGAATTAACATACAAATACATGTATTACAATCTAAATGAAACGAGTCGAAGATCCGATAGAATAATATCTACCGCACGAAATTTAATATAAAAGGAAAACGACCTGACTGACATCTTGCAAATTTCCTGAAGTACAATTTTGAAAGTATCTTCCTTTTTCCCTCTGGTTTTTTTCTGTTTAGTTTTAAAACATCTCGGGGTTCCATCGAAACTGCTTCGCGTGTAGAATTTTCGTCGCGTGAGACCGACAAAGAGATACGAAAGAATCGAGAGGTGCATCCTTGACCTTTTCGCACGATCGCATTGTTGTGACTCTGATCATTATATTATGCATTACTGTGATAATACAAACGAAAACTTGCTGATATATTACATTTACTATTTTAAATTATTAATATTTGTACTTATACAGAAATCTTTCTCTTTACAATCAATTGTCATTCAATGGTAAATAAATCACAAAACTAAATATTAAAAATATACGAATACAATATTTACTATAATTTTTTATATATATATTTTTCCTAATCTTTATCTGTATATCATCCATCTATAATAATCTCTAATCTTTTTTTGTTTCAGGTGAGTACTTCACTTTTGCTAACATTAATGAACAAGTGCTGGCATGCGTAAGTAAGACTTTCAACTTGTCAACTCGTTTTGTGTACGCGATTTCGCTCAAGTATCGACATTGCATTTTCCTAGTCGGTCGATTCGTATGCTTATCCAACGTAAGCCAACCGGAAGTGAATTTCTGGTCAGTCAGGAATTATCTTCATCCTAGTCGGTCGATTCGAACGCTTCCTGTCGGTTCGGAACTCGCGGCGATCACGAACAAGCTGACCGGAAGTTCTTCCGGAGTGCAAATAACACGATCGATCGTTGTGCTTTCTTCATTTCTGTTACGTTCCTTCTTTAATGGACTGGCGCTGATGTCATGGTTTACTTGTCGTTGTTCTAATAGGGCTAGATACAAGAGAAACCCCCTGAAGAGACATGGGGTTATGCGTACAACACGTCGTTATGTTGTTTTCACGGGGGTGAGAATAAACACACTCGTGCCGAATAATACAAAGGTAGGCGCGGAGGAAGACGGGACATGGTTTTCCGTCGGAAGTGACGTCCCTCTTTTGCCGTCACGGTGGGGAGACTACAGCACCGATTATGCCTTGTTCTTTCTTCAAAGTATTATATAGAAACACGATACTCGACCGAGTCACCCTTCGAGTCACCGCGATCATCCCTTCCGCACTTGAAACGTAACAATCGCATTTTTTTTAGCATTCATCGCTGTCGCTCGTGTTGTAATTTGCCGTATCAAATTCGGATTTGTTTGCCAATTAAATTAAGTCATTCATAGGGTTTTACGTAAGATGTGGCTTTAGCTACAATATTTTCTTCGTAATAATTTTTGCGTAATATATATCTTTGCTTCCGCTTATTTTCATAATTAATTATTATTTGTAATTGTTTAATATTTTAAAAACTTTTAATATTAATTCGTCAGAAAATATACGCGCAGTAGAAGTTTAAACGTATGCCACTCGAAATATCATTCATCTTAAACATGCGAACGATAGTTATTCAAAGTATCTGGTGAAAATTACGAATTTCGCTGGCATACATCGGAAAACGCGATCGGTGTAGATAGCATCGCTCGGTCGCCGCGCCGCAGTGAACCACTGCCGCGTGATTCTCGCGCGTGGAAACGCAATATTCCGCGTTGGTTACTGTCGACGCAACCGACGCACTCACATCGCGGAATCGTACAATGATCGTTTAATCGGGCGTGTACCAAACAATTGGTGTGTCGCTCGCGTTCGCCGCGCCGGACCGACCATGGCAACAACTCCGCATCGCTTCGCGTCGCTTCGGCGCGGCGTTCGCTCTCGTCTTCCGCAGAGACAAATAGCGCGAGACGGTCCGACGAGCATTTGATTGCCCGTGCTGTTGCGTGCGTGCACATGATGCGTATCCGCAATACGTACTCTGCTTGCGCGCGTATCGTCAGGAAATACGAAATCGGGAAATCGCGCGTTCTACGCGCCGTTACGCTCACCGACATTCTGTGTGTTGGAACTTACGGCTGGTTCGGGAGATCGATCTTTCACGTGGCGAAATGGAGAACGAAATGGAGATATATGGCCTACAGGGAGAATATCTGATCGATTAAATTTAAATCGATGAGAATAACGTGAATTCGTTTAAAGCTGATGCTTATATGATCGTTGATTTATGTCTATATTTCAAACGATCATATTAAAAATATGCTTATTTGTCATGACTCTTTTATATTGTTTTACTTTATCGACTAAAGTATTCGTAAAACGTCACACATAGAATAATAATAATAATAATTATAATAATAATTATTATTATTATTATTGAGTTGTAACTCAACTCTTGAAACAACCGCCGTTATGGAATATTAATGTTTCTAGTCGATTTGGTCGACTACTAGCAACTGTGAACAATAATTCCCCTGAATTTTACGATTGGGAAAATCGCGGTCTCATTAAACACCGACATCGGAGATACAAATGCGACGTTACGGATACGTTTTAGCCATGTACCTCGAGAACTACGAGACAACGACGATGATTCAGAGATATTTATGAAGTGTAGAGAGTCGCCACGTGGAAAGAGAAGAGAGCGCATCGCGTATGGTCGAGTAGAATTACACGATGTCGACAATGATATAACGCGCATATCTCTTGCGAATGTTCTTTCCTGTAGCTGTCCCGTGAAATCTCTCATCGCCGTCGGGAGACGAGATCCAAAGAGAATTCGATGCGGCTTCACGTTTTGTTCTTCGAGACTGAAAATGCTAGCGGGAATCGGAAAAATTCTTGTTGAATTTGTACTCTTTTCTTTTCGGTACTGCCTATCCGCTTGCTCGAATAAATCTCTTCGGGTTCAACGTCCGCAGGTATCCGCCAACACCAGCTCTACCGTGGAATGCTTCGTATGTAGAACCTCTACGTACTACAACTCCAATAACTCCGGACTAAATTCCTGTACGACCTTTACCACGTTCTTCGGGATGGATTTCTATCGTATCAGATCCGATCTAGAGGTCGATCCTTTCTCGCATGAAGCAATGTTTGCTTGAATTGCGCCGAGAAAAACAGATTAACACACAACACAATAACAATCGGTATAATATCTTCGTTTAACAAAAAATGTAGCTCCGAGCTCGATATCAGAGCATGACATCAAACTTTTTATGTTTTATCAAACCGTGTGAGCGGTTTTCATTTAAATTAATCTAATAAATTACACTAATAATAATAATGTTTTCATATTTTATTTCGTATGTTAGTAAGTAGGAGGAGCCAGTATATTATATAGTTTTATCTTAATGATTAATATTGTGAACGAGATAAATACATTACGATTATATAGATAAATACATTATGATTATATATAGTTACCGTGTGTTACTATCATCCAAGTACGTATAGAGATACAACGTACATCTGCCATAGATATCAGTCACAACTGAGGATCCGTTAGCATTCGTATTATCGATTGGGATAATTTTACATTCGCTGCATGTTCTGGAACATAATTGTGAAAAGAAGTTACCGATATCAACGGAGTCACGGAGATCACGTCATTCGTCCTGGCACGAAACTCGACGATTAGGCGACGGATCGTAATCAGAGAGACGTATATCGTGGTCGTCGTCGTCGTCGTCGTCGTCGTCGTCGTCGTCGTCGTCGTCGTCGTCGTCGTCGTCGTCGTCGTCGTCGGAGACCGAGACCACTGACTTCCTTTATCGACATTTTGATACAAAATGGCTGCGCTCTACGGGGTGCCTCTGCGTAATCTCTCTCGATTCAAATTAACACACGCAGAGCCCGCTGGGGGGCCCAGGTCCGTGCTGTGGGGAGCTTGCGCCGCGGTATAGAGAAGATAATATCGCCGTACATCCAGATCTCTTTGTTTTCCTTTTGGAGAACGATCGGACCGCCCTTTTCTTCTTTTCGTTAACGATCGCTCAGTAAAGAGGCGAGTGACAGGCGCCACGCCGGCTTTGACAAATCGCTGCCACTATCCACGTTATTCGCCATATATGTATGTATGCATAATACGATACTAGAAACTCAATCTATTCTTTTTTTCCTTCGCATGTATAACAATATAATAAAAGAGACGAATAAGAAACAATTCGTTATCATATCCGAAAATTAATGAAATAAAATAATTTTTAGCTGTGATATTGTTTTAGTTCTTCTTAGTTTGTAACAGTTTAGACAACAGACAACGATAAAACATGAAATTTTGAGGTAATTTTGTTAATTTAAATAACTACCTTTTTAAAGATATTATTGATTCGTCGTGTACATATTTACGAAACATAATAATACGTACCTAATTTTTGTACGTTATTACCTGTAATCTCTTAGCTTACTTAAGGGGATGCTAGAGTGACGATCGAAATTAAATGGGATCGGATTACACATTTATGATTTACAACACATATATACGGTTTATAAAACATCGATAGATTACTACATACTACTATATCAATGTCGTACGCATACATAACACGAAAATGTCATGTACTTTTTTCTTGTATATTAAAACTCCTAAGCTCTTTTCTAAAAACACAATATTGTTCTTTTGCGTAATATTTAGCCTGAATTAAGCTTGTTTTATACGTACAAAGTATGAAACTTTTATATAAAACAAATATAGTTAATAGCTGACGCCAAAAGTCGATAACAAAACTATAATATTCTAATTTTTGTTTATTTTTCATATAAAATTATTTAATTCGGGCTGCGTTAGCGTCTATATTTTAATTCTAGAGGAGAATTTTTTATCTGTAAAATAGATACGAAAAATTAGTTCAAAAATTATACGTATGTACAAATGATAGATCTTTGGTGAGAGATGTTCGGGACAAAGCACCTCGTCATAATGACTCGGCCAATCTCATAGTCAGTAAGCTAGTTTTTTCTGTCTGAATTCGATCTGATTCACTCGATAAAGAAATTCGGATGAATTAATTACAATTGGTCGAATATCCGGTAACTTGCTCGATTAATTTTGAATGCCGATCATGGAGGCACTCGTTAAGGCACTTGTTACATATTGCAATTTGATCCTATTTGGTTAATTGATTAGTCTATGTCTTCCTACATTTTACGAAATTTAACGTCTTCGTAAATATGTATGAAAACATAATTTTCGAGGAGCTAAAAGTTTTGTTAACGTGAGATCTAACACAGAAGCTATTTTACATTTAGCGCATCAGATAACGGTTGTCTGATATCTGTTTAATTATCTAAATTGTATTACCTCTTATCCACGGCACGATAACTCGTTGCCGCTGTGTAGGTCTGTTGTTTCTGAAAGCACGGAGCGTGTACTTCTCATACATCTTCGTGTAAAAAGAGATGAAGGAGATGAGGATAGTTTCCTTTACGAGCAGCCCGTTGACATCGTTGCGCTCCTTCTTGTTGAAACCTTTTAAAAAAATTTTTTTTCATTTTTAAACAATTTTTTTTTTTTAGTCTTTTGCATCTCCATTATTTTTTGCCGTATCCATTATCTGACACAAACTTATTATTTATTTGATTATTAAGATCAGCTTCTGCTATTTAATTTTTGTTTAATGCTATAATTCAATTTTCTTATTTGTTACATAGAATCTAATTATTTTAATTTCTTATATTATATTTTTGTATTGAGTTTCGAGCATTAGTAAATGTAGATAATTTGCGATATTTTGTCGAAACAAATTTTATGCTAAATAAGTTAATATTTTACTTGATATTTATTAATACATTCTCTGAGTTGTATTTTTAATAGATTGCTCTGTTTTGTCGATAAAATTTATTTCGAAAATAGAATTTTGTTGGTCCGACATAACACCGATAAAAGATTTTTCTTTCCCATTTTACCGGTGTAGCTACTTCACGGTGGAATGAGCGGATTTGCAATAAGAATGTCGGCGTATAAAACTGTCAATAAGCGCGCTGACCCCAAACGTAATTTCACAGCGTCTCTCGCTTGCAGCGGTTACAGCGGGAAGTCGAAAAAGAGAAGAGCGAGGGAAAGGGAAATAGAAGCGGGCTTTAGAGAAATAAAAGAAGGTAAAACACGACGAATCATGCGCGAGGAAGAGAAAGAGAAAAAGTGCATAAGGAAGGCTAAAACGAATCGAGAAATAGAGAGAATGAGAGGAATCGAAGAACGAGAGAAAATAAGAGTACGAGCTGGCCGCCGCCAGTGAGCCGAGAGAAAAGAAGGGGTAGAAAACGACGGAGGAAAAGGGAGGAAATAGAAGAGGGAAGAGAGAAGGCGAAGAATACGAGAGTAAGAGAGCGGTGTGATACGCGAGAGCGCCTCTGCCGGGGTTATATGGAAATGTTGGTCAAATATATCATTCCGGCTTGACAGTGCAATTCTCTTATCTGCCTCGCGCCGCCTGCCGCTCTACCCCAAACCATCCGCGCGCTTCAGGGGTGGAGGTAGAGGGTAGAGGAGGTGGTGGTGAGCGCGAGAGCTGCTGGTGAACGGGGGGAAACGGCGAATCGGGGGCTGAAGCACCCGATAGAGGATCTGCAAACACGCTGCCACCCCCTTTCTCTTGCCTGCCTGCCTCATCTCTCCACAACCTGCTCTTCCCATCGAACCTTCCCAACCCCGTAGTACCATCCTCTATGTCCTCGTCCTTCTCCTTCCTCGATCTCCACCAACGTCCCGACTGGTCTTCCATGCCCGACTGCGGATCTAGCGAGATGACGAACTGCCCTGCAAAACAGAACGAAATGCAAAACTTTGAAAATACGTGGATTAAAGTTTCAGTTTGTCCTGACTATATCCCATGACTACACACGCGTGTCTTTTCTCTCCAAAGTCGCATTTTGCATTGTTTCCCACTTTATTTTAATTTTTGTTATCAAAATTTGATATTTAATATATTTTGTTACTTGAGAACAAAAAATTTAATTTTGACTGAATCGATTAAATCTTTTAAGTGCAAAATTCATCTTTTAACATTGATATGTAAATTAAAAGCAAAGACGACAGTATTTCAATCGTCCCTTTGAGGCATTTACAGAGTTTCCAAAAATCAATATTTTTCCATTAGTTAATGATTATAGGTTGGAGATCTCCAATATAGTAATAAAAAAACAAAGTTACCATATTATTGATAATTTTTGAATCATTATTTTTGTATTTGCCGCGCGATGTCATTGCCATCATGATTGATTTCTTGCGTGCGCGCATGTGATTATTTTGCTCTCCCTTGCAATTTTGTAATGAAATAAGATACGTATATCGAGAAGCTGTGTATCGAGTCCATACTACTAAAATGAAAGCGTGTAATTTATACATGTATGCAACTTATGTAACGCATGCATAAGAGTGCTCGCACGCAGGAGAACAGGCACGCTGACATTTCATTCTTGATATATTGTAGACACTTTATCTCTTCGCGAGTAAACACGAAAAACCCTCAATTCGGTTGATGTCGATAACGCCTAAAGCGCAAAGATAGCCGTGATGGATTATAAATTTCGGCTCCCTACTTTTCATAAATTAGTAATAGCACGAACTCATTCATGATCTCAATTTTCTTTTGTACCGGGAAATGCGGAGATCTTTATATTTGTGCTAACATGAGACACTCTAGAATAAGCCGAGGGAAATGAAAGTGATCGATCACCTACTCGCGAAAATTAATTCTGAAATAGTAACGAATTTAGGAGTCTACAATAAACGCTACAATAATATTTCTTTTTTTTTAAAGGAGGAAATTATATATCTTTATAATTTATTTATTTTATATTTATTTTATTAAGCATCAGCTTAATTTACTTGATTTTTTAATTTACCAATATTATTAATTTATCATTATTAACTAATAAATCAAGCAAATAATTGTTTAGAACGGATCGAAAAAAATTTATCTGTAAATTTGTTTTATCAAATTGATCTCGTATACTATATTTTAATATATATATGTATGTACATGTGTGTGTGTGTGTGTGTGTGTGTGTGTGTGTGTGTGTGTGTGTGTGTGTATGTGTGTGTATTTAAAAATAACATGTTCAATATTTTACAATACTTATGTCAATGTTACTTATATAAATTAGATATAACTTCCTTTAGATATTATAAAGAGCGGTTTTCTTTTATATTGGATTGTCCGGAAAGTTCGTGTCGCAAAAGATTTAAATTTAATAAATGAAATTAAAAATTTAAATTTTCTGCGTTTTAATTTTCCTTCAAAATCGGTAATAATCTTTCATAACTTGATAAGTAAATTAAAAAAAATAAATTTTGTTTAACGAATAGCATTTAGACTAGATTTAACGTAGCAAGCAATTACAGTATAGTAATTTTTCATAACGTTGCGGGTGTGGTAAGAGGTAAAAATTAGTTTTACCAACGCATAAGCGCACTTCACGAAGACGTCACTTTCGATTTCGTAAGTAATTACCTTCGAGAAATATTCTACGACAGTCCTGTTACCTTGGACTTGATAGATAGCGCAAATAAACATCTCACCGTTAAACCAGAAGCCACTACGTGTACATAAAGTGGTTAACGGCAATTTCAGTCGAGAATAGGAGTTTATTATTGTATGTCTAAGACACAAAGATTGAGAACGAATATGAGATATCTTTCATCCTTTATTATTTGTATAATGACTTCTTAAAAATAGTTCTGACTTTTTTTTAATAGTTAAGAGAAAATTATTCGAAATTTCATTATTCAAACGTATGATTTTTAAAATATACAATTTTATTTTATAATAGTAGTCATATTTTATACGAAAAATTATATCTAATTAAATATATTTTCTAGGAAAGAGGGAATGTAAAATACAATGTTATGCTATTTCTAATGGAAATTATTCTGTCGTTATCAAATGAAGAAGGAAGAAATCAATAACTCTAAAATTAACATTAAAAGATTTGAAAAATGTGAGCAAAAACATTATAAATCTGAGGGCGCTTTTCGGAGTAAAGAAAAAAAAACAGTTTTTTCTTTATCAGTTGTCTGGATCTCCATGCTATATATTTGTCTCATTCATTCGCTCACTCTCTCTCTCTCTCTCTCTCTCTCTCTCTCCTTTCGTTTCTTTTATACGTGTACACACATGTATAATTGATTTTTTTAACTAAGACTCTGGGATTATCTTTGGATACTTTCGTCTCTATTCGAGCAAATTTCTCATGTGACAGAGAGGAAGCAGAACAGCCTGGATAGCCGAATTTTTAAATTGGTTTTTATAACTTTAAATACAACGAACTAGCTGCGACTTCGAGATTTCTGGATGGGATCAAATCGATAATCGTTTTAAAAGTTTTCCTGGCTGCGTTACCTTATTATTCAGTCGTTTTTTGCTCTTTTCACCTTATAACATTTTTGCGATATCTGTCTATACTTGTTCTCCTTATGCACTCTCTTTCTTCTTTTTTTTTGTTTATAATTGCGTCTTTATAACTGCAAGATTACATACTCGCAAATTGATTTCTCTAAATTTTGTTATAGTCCATCCATTTATTTCGAAAATATTTTGCATCCATTTCGAAAATACCTTAGATCCTGCTATCTCCGTAGAATGCATAGAATGCTTTTCTTTTCTTCCAATTTTTTCTCTAGTTAGAATCGATCGAGATGGAGATGCAATTAGAGAGATGCACTATATCGATGCATGATTCGATCGAAGAATTTCAAGGCAGACGTATAAAGAAGATGAGAAGAAAGAAGTGTGATGTCAAGAGAAAAAAACGGATAATGATGTAAGAAGAAAGAAAGAGGGAGGAATGAAACGCGACGAGAACGAATAAAGCGCTATCACGCATTGGAGAAAGGTATATCGGGCCATTATTTTCTGCAGTATTTTAACGTAAAATCCTTCGGATTCCTGGAGCCATCGTATCGATTCCTGTAGGAGAAACTAAGAGGTCGTTCGCTCGGGGAGAGGGTGTTCCGGAACAAGAAGAGAAGGAGGACACGGGAGAGAAGGGACGGTAGTTCCGCACGGAGCTTTTCCTGCGATGCAATCTTTGAAAGGAGAGCCGCGTCATTACGCCATGGCGGTGGTTCACGGACCATTGCCCCACCACCCCTTCTATTCCTCCTTCCTTCATTGCTTTTCTTTTCCTCCTTCTAACTTCCTTATCGTTTTCTCGCTCTATCTTACGTCCTGCCCGACTAGCTCTTGCTTTTCTTATTTCATAGGGGAGAAAGCTTCGCCATCGAATATACCTACCCCAACGGCATACGCCACTCTCCGATTCGGAGCCGATCCAATGACACATGACTCAACCTTCGACAACCTATGCATCACCAACGGGTCCCGTGCTATCGCCTACTTCTCGTTCCCATAACCTCGGTGAACCTCCCAACTTAGGTCCATCTTTCCAGACTTTACCATTCAGAGCGAAGTGACTGGAATGACAAGTCGAAATCACTAAGAAGCGTATTTTGACTAGAAACTCGCTATTTCTTTGTGTGTGATTTCTGAGATAAATACCGTGCTTGAAACAGCACACACTCCGTGCTAGATTTTATACTCGATATATTAGTCGCATAATTATGCTAATTAACGTTATATACTTGTATTAGAAAAATATTTTTTTATTAAATGCTGTTGCAATTATTTATGATTTGAAAAAGAATTTTTCATTTAAGAAGACCGTGAAGGTGACTAATTAGAAAATATTCATCGACTCAGTCCGTTCTATTTAGTTAGAAAAGTGATGATGCTACCTTTTATTTCGATACTGAAGCTATAAAAAAGAATTCTATTTATTTCTTCCGCACACCCACTTTCTCGTTTAACCACGATTAACTAAATCGCACTTCTTCCTCTCTCGTTACTCTACGCGCTTCAGTATACGCTATACACTCCTCCAGTTTCTGGGTGGTGTATCTCTGAGGATATCCGCGCTAACAAGGTCCACTTGGGTGGCGCGACTACGGCTTACCTGGTCGTTTGCTTTGGGTAATATTACCGCGAGACGTTTTGCGAGCCGGCGTGGCGGAGAAGTTGCAGCGACGGTGGGTGGAACTGCCAACGCATGTTCAACAAAGAAAAAGAGCGAAAGAGAAAAGAGACGAGCGAAGCTTCCATGTTCTTGCATAAAGTTGCACTACGACGTTCGAACTCGTCTTCGCGAGGGTTCTCTCTCTCTCTCTCTCTCTCTCTCTCACTGCGGTCTCAGCATACCGCAACAAAGATATTGCCGGTATTAGCAGGTATGCGATGATGGTTTAAGTTCGACGCTCGCGCGTGTTAGCTAGCGCTATCATCATTTTCTTTCTCTTTTTCTTTTCCATACGAGATGCAGCCGGCCCAAGTAACGAGCGCATGCAAATCGCTGCCATGACCCTATCAGTTATTTTTAATACCGGTTTGATGGTCGATGCCACGATGACCATGTCGAATTTACCATCCCGACTCCTTGATCGGTCAGACCTCCTTGGAGAAACGCTGCAAAAAGTTGTGAAATATTATTATGGATGTTAGCTCATCGTCGCCACTATCGAATCATTACGTGTTTATACAAACGTAATCATTTTTGCTCACGCAGCTGCGTGGAAGTATATTTTGATATCGTAAATTTGTTAGTCATCATAAAGCAAAGTAAAATAAAAGAAAAAAAGCTCTAGTGTACGTTAAATATACGATAGCCGAGACTAATAAGCAATAATGTTATGCATTCGAATACTTTCTTAATTTTTACTTATGATTAGGAAATCATCGTCAATGTCGTTATTGATAAATTGAATACGCTCTATAAATCCTCTGCAAATGTAGATTTAATTTTATTACCGATTTAGCAGTAGACACCGCTTGAGACATTCGCGCTGCTGCAATGTTCACGGACGTTAACTAGAAGTTAATGTTAATTAGAAGAAAGTTAACAATTTTTTTCGATGCGCCATTGAACAATCGTCGTGACAAATTTGTCAATTAAGTTTTCCGAGAATCGCAATAATCGCGGTTTTTGAATGAAATGTTGCGATCATAAAAATCATGGTAGCCTACGAGTGATGGCTGTAAGGTCGTAACGAGATTCTCGCATGCGATTAGAAATGAGACATCTCCTCCTCCTGCGACGTAGACGTAAATGTTTCGCTCTCGTGCTCGCGGATGTACGGATACCGTCTATTATCGATTCCCTGAAAGCAACGTCGACAGCAAGTTTCGCGGTTACCCTACTGACGTCTACCCGAATCAAGGTCAGAGTCGTAAAGGAAAACGACAGCAAGCGACAAGGGTAAACTAGTGGTCGATCGATGCGATCGTCTGCGAAGACGGCAATCCCGTGGAACTCTCGCAGGCCATAAACGCAGTGGGCCCCGGGTGCAAGCTCCAGGGTTTATTATCGGCCCGGGCTCCCAATTAAGCGGCAGCAGCTGTGAAAATTAATGGAGCACAGCTTTTAAGATGTAATTGGGAACATTCATAACTCAGGATGAAAGGAGAGGGAGATCAGGTCGGCTCCGAGAGGAAGTCGAAGGAAGAAGGCCAATCTTCTCGCGCTTTCCGAGCACGCCTTTTGTAATTGATATACCTATATACATTCTGAATAAAATCCATAAATAAAATCCAATTGTAAGCGCGAGCATACTTTGTTAAGTAACGAACGGCGATTAATTTGCTCGGCAACTATCGTCGATCGTACTTCACCGAAGGATTCCTATAAATAAAAAACATCATATCGTTGGAAGATTGATAATCTGCGCAAGAAATATTTTGTTATCAATGTTATATTCATTACAAGCGGAAAAGCTTTAAATTGCTCGGAAGATTGCAGAGAGATGAAATACAGATATGAACGTATAGTACAAAGAGAAGAGAGGTAAACAAGCGAGGCGAAGAGCGAACGATAGATGAAAAGAGGAAGGATCTCCGTTGCTTCCGCGAGGTGGTGATAACAACGACGTAATAATAGCGAATGGCGCGGCATTGTGCGCTTGGAGGGACAACATTCGGGGATGGTAAAGGACCGGGATCGGACGCCCCTTTAGACGGTCGTAAACATTTCGTAAATTTGCTCCACAGGTGTGCCATCGTGGCAACTAAGCCATCCCCGACCAGCCGAACTCGCCTATTTATTCGCGCGTAAACTGCATGCATTAAAATTATTCCTTCTTGCAGAATCCTCTGGCAAATCTTATTATGGTTCTCTAGTTGATAAAGAAGAGGGAACCATAGTTACGAAAGATTAATAATATAAAATTTAATATTCATAATATTCATAACTCTTCATAAATTATTGTTTAGTATAATTTCTTGGAAACGAAATCGGTGGAAAACTATTAAAAAGCTGACATATTATATTATATTATATGTTTGAAACATCAATATATTAAATTAAGAGAAGAAAAACTTATTCTGTACTTGGCACGGTAATATTTAATAAAATATTAAATCTATCCGTTTAAGTATACAATATTCGTTTTTATATTTCACATTGCTTGTTAAGTACTTTAATAGAGTACTTACTTAAATTTTTTGTAAATATTTTGAAATATTCATATTACAATATTATAAGTTAAAATAATTATCATTGTTATATAATAGGATTGCTATTGCAAAAATAGAATTTTCAACTCCTCCATCTATCTATTATCTAAAATTCAATGGCGAGATATAAATGTTTAAGTACATCACTCGTGGTCTTCAACGATATCTTTCTAAACATGTATCTCAGTCTCCAATCCGCGGATCTCTCAGATCACTCCGATACTGTCTCTTGGAGAAATTCGAATAACGACTTCCTGTTATCTCATCCAGCAGTATAATTGCCGGAGCAATCCTTAACCGGGATTATCTTCAGGTCTTGGGACGCGTTAGCCTCCTCCGCTTCGTGGACGCGTGTTTCGTGTTCCCATGCTAAATTCGGTTATAGACGGTAAGGAGAAGGAGTTATGTGATGGCAGACGGCGGAGAAGGGGAAGGGGAAGAAACTGGCAGCGGAGGGCAAGCAGCGTTCCGGAAACTGCGCGCGGATGTTTGCTACGTACAACGTTGTACGAGCAATGGCGGCGGCAACGGTAACCCTCTTCGCATGGAGTGATAGAGGAGGCTCCGTGCTTAGGATACCGGTTTCCGGTTTGATTCTTCGATAATCTCGATCTTGAATTCGCCACACCTGCGTCCTGCCTCCTTTTTACGCTATCGCGAAAACTGAGTTTTCTACGAAAGAAATATGTAAAATCCGCATGAACGGCGGGTGCAGCACGTGTGGCTGTTCCAATGCTCGGTTTTTCAAAATGAAATTGCCGGTGAAAACGGCAGTCCGATAGTTATGGGATAGTTTCATCGAAATTTGATCTGAGAAAGGTTTTAGGAATATCGTAGAGCGCGGTTGTAAATTTCCGTTGTAAGTGCACGAGAGCGCACGCGGTTTGAATATAAATTCTATTAAACCGATTGCTTATCAATTTGTTTTGAGAAGTTCTATTTTTTACGAAACTAAATTATCATATACAATTATAAATTCTTTTTGCGCAGTACGAACAAGTATCAATTGTTCGTAGCTTATAATGTTATTGAATATATGTACTTGGAATGCTTTTTATTTATTTAACTTTCCAAATTAAATAACAAATTGAAAAAGAACTGTTAGGAGAACTGTCGACGCAATAATAGTCGCACCTTGGATTTGTTGTTTTAATTTAATATTTCTTCTTCATTGACATAATGTGCAAACGTTTCGATTCAGTATCGATTCAATATCGGATCATTCTTAAAGTATAACAAATCAGTTATAAATTGGGTTTGGCAAACTGATGTGGACGACACTTATTTTACTAAATAATGAACATGAGTACGCTCGAGATTATAGAGGAGCACACACAAACTTATATAACTTTACGAAAATCTAAGTGGATATCTATAATTTGTAATTGATTTGTACACTGAGAGTGATCCGATATTAAGTTGAAACATTTATCGATACACATCATCATCTCAATGAAGAAGCAATATTAAATTAACAATAAGTCAAATTCAAGATGCGCACTGCTTAGGGCGCTGGCTCCTAGCTAATGATACACTTTTCCAATTTGTTATTCAATTTATTTAATGACGAGCCCTATTATTGTTAATTATTAATATTTTAACTTTTCAGTAGCATTTTTTTGCATCTCTACACAGAACATAGAAATATAATGTCAAAGTCGATATAACGATTGCGCGCGGAGAGCTATTCGCCTCGCGTGTTCCCTCATGGGCTCTATTAGGAAAGTGTGATGGAGTTTTGCGAGCGCGATTACACCCAAATGAGAATTACCCCTTCGCTATACGCTTAACATGGCGGTGCGGAATGGAGGGATGAGTGAGTTCGACCCTTTCATAGTCACCCCGCCGTTATGCGCTCGTCTGTGTGTCCGATGCGTGTTACGTGTGAGTAATTCTGCGTCCTCGACGATGCACGGTAAAGAGGGACGATGGACAGAAAATTGCTTTATGCTCTGCTCCTAATGTACCGGAATGGCGCAGTTGCGTCGTGATGGCGGCCCAAATACGTGTCGCAGTTCTTTGTCTCTGAATATGTATGCTTTTAAGCCATTTCATTAAGATAATGATTTCTGCATAAAACTTATTTTCAATCACTTCAATAAAAGTTAATTGTTACCAAAGTATTATTAATTTATATTCGTAAATCGCTTTATGTATTATAGATGTATGATAAATTTTGGAAAAGATGTTGAGTAAATTAATAATAATTTTATTTCTGTACACTTTACGTGTTAGGAAGGTGTCAATTTTTTTTATTTGAGAATGCTATAAAATGGATACATTGTTACTTTATTTAATAATAAAATTGTTTGAAAATTATTTGTTACATGTTTATTTTATAATATAAAATAGCTGATTGTATTATAATTTATATCAATATATCATTATTTCATGATGGCTTGCAAAATTATTCCAATTATTATATTGCATTATCTTTCTCTTTCCTTCCTTGCTTTTTCATGGAAAAGTAGATTGTCTGTCAGACAATCGTCTTGTCTGAATCTGCGTTGGTCCGCATATTGGTCGAGGCGCGTTCCACTATATTTCATACTATTATACAAGCAACCACACACTATGTCGACGACTAAACCCGCGGACATGGAGAATATGCGGTATATATTGTGTGTATGTTTGTTTGTTTGTTTGTGCGTGTGCGTGTGCGTGTGCGTGTGCGTGTGCGTGTGCGTGTGCGTGTGCGTGTG
>Ga0157364_1002564_pt1 | contig 17016 bp, 3 predicted proteins | sample AttsexASBM2_FD_111476 | JGI IMG/M metagenome (GOLD analysis project Ga0157364, IMG submission 111476) | Fungus gardens microbial communities from leaf cutter ant in Ribeirão Preto, State of São Paulo, Brazil - Atta sexdens ASBM2 | ecosystem: Host-associated > Fungi > Mycelium > Unclassified ... | reverse complement strand
TTTTTTAAAATTTTTTTTTGGAAAAATTAATGTTGTTTTTTTTTTTTTTTTGTGGGGGAAAAAAGAAAAGGTGGGGGGGGGGGGGGGGGGGGGGGGAGTATGGCAGGAAGTATAAACCGATTAGGGGAGTGACTTTCCATGCGAAGCGAGATCCACTTTATCTCCTCATTACTTAAGGACATCTGACTTTTCGCATGAAACGGCTACTCCACTTCTACTCTTATCCAATGGCGTAACGACTTTTTATGCGGGTGGATCTTGTTTCGTGTGGAAAGTTAACTTCTAGGCAGGGGGAAGAAGTGAGATGGAGCTCATTTGAAAAATTAGATTCCTCCTTAGTCAGGGAGAATTGGAATCGCTTTGCATGGAAAATCAAATGTCCCTATATAGAGGGGAAGCTGTGATAGATCTTATTACGCATAGAAAAATATCGACCGCTCTTGTCCATTTTTTCGCGCAAAGCGGATGAAATAATTATTAACTTTGAATTAACTTTTTAACGAATAATGAGCAACAGCTAAAATCTATTGGAAGTCATTCAGAGTCATGATTTTGATAATATATGTCAACATCAAGGTCATCGGAGGGAGGGCGGGAGGAGGAGAGGGTCCCCTAATTTAAACAATTATTAAATTTATAAATATGGATTTATTTAATATGATGAAAATTGAATTGAGTGTACAGAATATTTTTCAAAGAATTTTTGAATATAAATTCCTATATATAAACAAATTATATAAATCATAATGTAATTTTTGTTCAAAATAAACTTAAAAATAAACTTTTTACTAGAAACTAATTTTTGAAAACTAATTTTTTGAAAAATGTTATGTTACTATTAATATATGTACTATAAAACATTCTGTGTCATGAAGACTTATGTATCAGCAGTTTCTGCTTAAAGACAAGACTAAATATTATTTGTAAGGGGATATTAAATCGATAATGTAGTAATTTTCTCAATAATCTAATATTTCTCAGTATTAAAGTTGCATTTTCTTATAAAGACTATTTTATACAATCGAGATCAAAATATAAAATGATGATTATTATAAAAATATAAAATAATGCTTCGATTTTTTTAATTTCTACTTATTTTTCACAAGTGATATCTTATCGAGCATCTATTCTCTGTGACTAAGGAAGAAATAGATATCAAATAAAAATAGAAGCAAGAGAATGTTGAAGCTAGAAAAAATGTTTCTGAATAAAATTATCGTTATAAAATTAACAATTTATCTATTTCTTCTTGTATATATGTAAAATGATGTTTTTAATCGCTTCAATTACTTTAACTCTTATTCAAAATAGGAGTCGACTGGAAATCTTTGACAATTCCTGCGTGCCTGCCCATCACTACTGATTACTTCCCAGATAAACGGAGTTTACAAAACGATTATGTTGTGTCGGACTACAATCTTCTTCCAGATGATGTTAACGCTGATTTTGCTCAACAACGAGCAATATATAAGAAACCGCTTACAACTGTCGAAGTATTTAAAGAGCTGGTCTCACAGCGTTTGGCACAAGTATAAATAAAGCACTTAGTTTTATGTACTTTTATGTAATTACATCTATGTGTGTTTTGGAATAATCACGAAGATCATATTATATTAAGGGTTTCCAGCTAATTATTTTACCATCACTTAACAAGAATCAAAATAATGCCGCTGGTAGCAATACCGTTCCAGCGATTAGTACAGTAATGCGTGGCAGACAGACTGAATCCGAACCTAAAGAAGAATATCTACTTAGTATTGGAAGAATTTTTCATAAAATATCACTGTTTGATAATTCTATAACAGTTACAAGATACCGTCCACGGTAAATATTATATAATTATAATTTATAATTTGATATTGAAATTTTTTTTCAACTAATTAATTGCATTGAAATTTAATACATTTCTTTATGTATTTAATTTTTAGTTTTTCAACTGTACGGTTCAAAATTAATTTTGTCTATGATTATTATTTAATATCATTTTATAATTAAATTAAATTATATGTGTATACAATTTATTTTATTTTCTTGCATATAAAACTTTTCTAAACCTTTTCAAAAACTTTCTAATGGATTAATATATTGAAAATAAGATATAAACTTGTATTTAATACATAAAAAAACATGTAAGTAAATTTTAATTATAATTAACGTTTTTTCAATGAAACACATTACACAAACACATAAATTCTAACATACAACAAATATTAATAATAATTATGTTTGCAGGCATCCTTATCCACCCTTTAATATTCATTATCAATATCGATTTCATGCTCCGCATCATGATACGTATGAAGTCTCGCGTGTATCTTTTACCACAGAAAAACTTGAGACTTATAACTGGAATTATCTGGATCATTACATTTGCACACGAGGTCATACTGATTTTGCTTTAGTGGAAGTGAGTCGATTTCTAAAAGTCTGGGTTTTTGTATTATTAAGATAATACTAACTTAGATGTTTCATTTTATTTTAGGATCTTAAATATATTTTCTTTCAGGCTCTCAAATATTGGAGATTTCGAGTATTTCTGTTACCATATAATAATCCTGCGACTCGCAAAATTTTAGAAGGTTCTCCAAGATGTGATATATACACTACGCTTAGTAATGCTGAACAAGCATCATTGATGGACGGTTTTTTGCGCTTTATCGAGGGCTGGCTGAACAAAATACGACGACCGAATCCCAATAAAAACTGGGTAATTTTTCCCTCTCTTTGTATTTGTTATATATTTATAAAGATAAATTAGTGATTCCCAAATTATTATTTATTTTAAATGTATAATTATTAATTTAACAAATAATAGAAGACGTTTCAAAAAGTAGTAGCACTGTAGTAACAAAACTTTATACTAAAAAAATATTGTCTATTTTTTTAAATTTCTAATCTTACAAGGGGAATATTAAGATAACTAATCTTCGATTTAGCTGAATTATATTATGTGTGTACATATATAATAATACATTATCAGGGAATGGAACTAACTCATTACTTACGACAAAGTTACAGATAGAAGTTACTTTTTTTAGGTATCTTTACTGGTAACTGCAACGATAATGTAGTTACATTTTTTTGATAACAGTAACGAATTTTATAGTTACTTTTATATTTATTTTATACACGATTGGACACGATTCGATTGGACACAAGCCATAGTGCTTAAGACTAGAAAGCCCCTAGGCATCTATTTGCTGCGATTGGTGGTCGATTTTAAAAAAGTAACGGAAAAATAATGAAAAGTTACTTTCTCAAGTAACGGTAACTACAATGAGTTACTTCTAAAAATCGATAATTAGTAACGGTAACTTGTTACTTTTTCTACTTAGTAACGAATAACTGTAACTTGTTACTTTTAAAAAGTAACTTTCCATTTTCTTATTATGTATTAGGTATCCCACAATTTGTGATTGAAATTTTAAATATATATTCCTTAAAAATAGGACAAAAATCCAAAATGTTGAGGTTATAATAGTTTTTAAATTAATTCGTTATACATATTTAAAATAATTCGTTATACATATTTATTATTTTTCCTGTAATATTTATCGTGTAATATTTTTATGTTATATGTCCTGTAATATTTTTATGTATGTTGCACATGTAATTATTTTTTTTAAATGATTAATGAAGTATTTCAACATTATTGTATACGTTTTTACTTCAATCTCACGTAGGGTGAACATAGGTGTATAAACATTCACTTGTGTGATGTACTACGCGTGCGAAATATCAGCTTTGTAATTAGTTAACATTAATCGCCTTTAATTTAAAAATTATTATAGACTCAATATTTTATTAGGATTTTTATCTTATTTTTAAGTTAGGAATATGTTATTAAAATTTCGATTATTAATTATGGGATACCCTGTATATACATATATAATAAGGCCCCTGTATATACATATATAATAAGGCGCACTTGCATATAGTTCAATTACATATCACTCACATTGGCCGGTGTTCCTAATATTTTTTTTACTGTTTTACTAATCAGATTATATTATTTTAAGCCTTCGTGGTCACATTTCCTGAGAATTTTATGTTGGTCGCATAGGAGGTAAAATGACCTCAATATTTTAATTGATTGCCATATTTACAGCTTTTGTTCTTTAAAATCACCAAAATTAATGAACATATTTTAAACATTGTAAAATATGGAAATGTACTATGCAGCATGTGGCTTTTTAAACTTTTTAATTTTAACATATTTAAAAACAATCGCAAAGGCTAACATTCAAGAAACATGCAATTGAAGGTTGCACAAAAAAGATATTTTAAATAAATGGCACGTTAAGTCCTGTTTAAAAAAAGATCTTAGAAATATAAAGTCTTATACCTTTTTTGGGTGTCCCCTGAACCCCAGGTCACCACGAAAGATTAAATTAGCCAGTTAACGATGTAGAATTAATAAATTTATATAATCATATAATAATATATAATCATACAATCATATAATAAGTTCAGTTCTCCGATTAATTCGTGTTAAAGTTATAGGATGCACTTTTTAAGGTGATATTGGACAGCCGAACTTGATCGATATCGATAGTACAGACTTTTTAAATTCTAAATAAAAAAAGTCGACAACATCTTTAATTCATTTTTTACATTATCATTCTGTCTCACTTAAACGTATATACATATGTCTTTAATTAACATATTGCAACACCATCTCTTACAAGATCGAACACTAAAAACCACTGCTAAACACAGACTATGTTTGCATGTACTGGTAAAAATCGTTTAATAAAAATCGTTTTAATTAAAAGTGATTGTTGGTGCCTGTTTACACGATTAGGCGCATTTTATCCCAAACATAAAGTAATTTTATAGAACTTGAAACCTGAGACGAAATATCCTGTGTCATTTCTTAATCTTAACGTCTAAAGTTGGTAACATCGAATTTTGATACATTAAACCGATTGAAGACCATTTATACCAGCTTTTTTAAAACGGTTTAACGCTAAATCTATTTCAGAAGAGGTTTAGATTTAAAACGGTTTTAATAACATCGGTATTAATTCGGGAGTAGGCGCGTCTCAAAACTAACATTAGTAGGCACGTCCTGGTCATTTTGACTGAAATATATTTTCACACATACATGTGTTTTAACTAGAATACATATATGATTATAATGATATGATTATTATTATAAGTAATAATTAATAAGAAAATGAGACTACAAACATTAATTATACTAATGTAATTATACTAACGTAAATAAGTTTATACTATTGCGTACCGAGACGGACGTTTCTGTCTCGGCTTAGGTGTTACCTAATCCGAGGCGACTCATCCCTAATTTTTGTCAAAGTTTTGCCGAATTTTTCGTGATTGTTTCCTTCTTTTTGATTGTTTCTTTCTTTGTGCCTGCATTTTTGAAATAGTTTATGACTAGATCTGGGCTGGCTACGAAAGCCAATAAAAGAAAAAAAAGAAGACTAAGTGCGCGCGTTATCTTTTAGATCGTTACAAACATATTAAATTTTATATACAATAAATAAATATGTTTACGTAATCTATTTTCGCATATTATACGAAAAAACATTAACAAACATTTATGTAAAAATATAATTGTGCCAATAAATTGAAAGATATAAATAGAAAACGGAAGTGTACGACAAAATGACCATAGTGCGACTACTCTTAAGGACATTTACAGGACATCTAACACCGGTTTTAACACCGGCGTTATTCTCGCAAATGCTTGCGAGACGCATCTTATAACTTTAACGGGCTTTCTACAATAAGTCATTGCCTAAGCTTTAAGTTTTAAGCTATAAGAAATTAGTTAATCATAATCGATTATTCTTCTTACATTCAATTGTGATTGGTTAATTTCTTATGATTTAAGATTTAAAACTTAAGCAATAACTTATTGTAGAAAGCCTATAACACGAATTAAGCTAAGAGCACAGACTCTTACATAACACATAACGCATAAAGCATAAGAAAATTAACCAATCAGAATCTTTTATTTTATGAAAAGAAAGGAAATAAAGAATTTTGATTGGTTTATTTTCTTATGGAAATTATGCATTACGCGAAAGTCTGTGCTTCTCACTTTAGTTGAAGGGCTGAACACAGACACGCATGTACGCACGCACGCAAACACACTACACTCACAAACACACAATTTAGCTAAAACGGAGATTGCTCATCTTGATGTTTCCCTTGTCAGTTTGTTTAAATTATCAGATTTTTGTTATTGTATAAAACATGAACATATTGATATTGATATAAATTTTTTTAGGACATCCTATTATGTTTACAAATATTTTAATTACAGTTATTCCATTCTACATAATATTTATTTAAAGCTTGATAGTTTTGTTGTAAATTATGCTGTTGAGGAGATATGTTCTATTTTTTTTAGATCAATATTTAAAAAACAAAAAAGATATAAAGATATTTCATGTATAAGAGTAATTTTCATAAAATTGGAATTTTTCTGTCTCACACTTTTAAATACATTTGAATACATTTGAATATTAAATTGTATTCTATTTTCGTCATAGAGAAAGAGATAATTCTTTATAAAAACAGCTCAGATGATCTTGATTTTGACATATGTTGTCAAAGACTTGATTCTGAGACACTTTGTTTTAACAATTAGGTAGTTTCTTATAATTTTTAAGATATTCACGGTTAAAGCTCCTGAGTACTCACTCCATATTGAGAATGTGTCATAAGCGACACATTGATTTTTCTTGCCATTTGTAAATAAAGAGAATTTGGATGAAATGAAATGATAACGTCGCTTTAAAACGCTTGTAAAAATGGACGAAAACTATCCTTATCTCTCTTGACAATCAGTAAAGTTAATAAAAGGCACGTAAAGTGCACTTATTAGTTTTTACTCAATGCCTATTTTCATTTCACGAATCTTTTTCGACTCTTTATTGACTATCAGGGAAGACAAGGAGAGTCTTCGTCCATTTTTACAAGTGTTTTAAAACGATCTAATTATTTTATTTCATCCAAATTCTCTTTATTTATAAATGATATGCAAGAAAAATCAACGTTTCTCGCTTATGACGTCACGATTCAATATGGCTGAAGTGATTACTCAGGAGCTTTAAAGTGTATAATTTCAATAAGAAAATTTAGTTAGAGAACAAACTCAGACAGACTTCGATTTTGATATATGTTGTTGCTCATGAACTTGAGAAACTTTTCTTTCATATGTAGGCGATCTTTCATAGTTTCTGAGATTTAATCGGTTCTCGATTTACGGAAAAATTGTGAACCTATAAAATCTTACTCTTTACAACCCCACTTATGACGGAAAGCACAGACTCTGTATAACTTGTAATACATAAGGTATAAGAAATTCGATCAATCAGAATTCTTCATGAAAAAGAAGAAAACAAAGGACTTTGATTAATTCATTTTCTAATACATTACATGTATTATACAAGAGTCTGTGCTCCTCACTTAAAGATCATGGCACACAAAAAAAACTTAAACAATAAGATATAAGTAGTAAGAAAATCAACTACTTCGTTCATAACCTTACCCTGCTGACCCTCCACCATTTCGAAAAAACTGTATAGTTCAGAATTTGGAGCAATTTATAAGCTTCCAAACTCTATAAAAAAAAAAATTTTGAGCTCGTCCCAGTTAACAGGACTCTTAATTTAAAGATGGGAGTCCACTCAGTCGCCTCCTTCCCCTTAAAATTAACAATGGAAATTAACAATAAAAATCGCTCCTAGACCCAGAAGGCTCCTGACTAGTCGCAGTGGCCATGTTGGAATTGTGACGTCGAAGCGAAGAATGACACGTTAATTTATGTTGCGTGCCATTTTTAAATAAAGACAATTTGGATGAAACGAAATGACGAGATCACTTTAAAATACTTGTAAAAATCGATGAAAACAGTCCTTTCCTCCCTTGACAATCAGTAAATGATCATAAAAAGTATACAATTGAGCTTATATTCGATAGAAATACACAATCCGGCTGTTGAAACGAGTAAAATATACGCTTTTACATATAAAATTCCAAAATAACTTTTAGTTTTTAGATAATTGATAAGTATGAGACAAGTCACATTTTCACAATTAAGCAAATAGTAACGAAATGGCACGCAACATAAATTTCGTCATCAAAATGTCACTTTTTCACGCCTATAAGTTCGGTTATTTATCGTGCGACGCTGTAATACACAATAAGGGCATGAGCCCATGTCCGTGTGCTTGCCTGCGAAAAAAATAAAAAGTTTATTCAAGTTTATTACTAAAAAAAAAATCACGTTTGAGTATGAAGTGCATTCTGATTAACAAATTTAAGTTACTTTAGCTGTGTTTCTTTATTTAACATGCTAAAAAGTGTCCCATTGGACAATTAAATGTATAGAATTATCAGTACAAAATTGTTTTTGTGAATTTAATTGAAGATGTAAATATGACATATGTAAATAAATAATTTGCCAAATATTAATGTAATTGTTGAATATAATTGCAAAATATATTTTTCATATAACACTAATTTACTTTTATATTTGCGAAAGTTAATGTTATATCTTTAACAGTTGCGCTAACATTTGACAAATTACTTATTAATTATTTGTTTACATAGGTCATATTTGCATCTGCAATTAAATTCACAACAAAAAATTTTGTACTAATAATTCCGTACATTTAATTGTTCAATTGGACACTTTTTACAGCATATTAAATAAAGAAATATAGCTAATGTAATGACTTAAATTTGATAATCATGCGTTCCATACTCAAATGTGATTTTTTTAGTAATAAACCGAAAAAATAAAAATTCAAGAAAGAAATAATTTCTTAAATTAAAAATTTTATGGTTACAATTCGAGATTTTTTAATAGCAAATTCAGTTTTTCCTTGATAAATTGATGTCAGACGAAACTCTTAATCTTAAAAATTAGAGCTATAATGATTTTTTGAAAAAAAATATCTCCTAATAATCGGAGGATAATTTTTTTTTAAATTCATAGAAAAATGTCAGATTTCAAATGCTTCGCACGGCTATTTGATACGATGCATATTAACGAAATTATTTCTATTTTTTTATACGGAAAACGACTATCCCCTTTTAAAGTCGTTTTATAATAGTTTAATTACAAAAAATCATTTATTATTAAATGATAGTGCAACTCTTGAAGAAGAAAAATTATCTCTATAAATTGCTATGCGATTACTCAAAGATGAAGAAATTAAATTTTCCGCAGACAGGTTTTTAGACAACAAATGGCTTTATGCAAAAACTAATGAACATTTCAGGGCTTGATTTATTTGTCATTATGAGGATTACATTTTACGAGAATTTCAAAGTTTTATGTTTAAATCTCAATGAACAGAGAGCGAGTGAAAAAAAGCCTTTTTCGGTGTTTTTTATTTTTTTTTTACTGAACTGATAAATCGAAATTTTAATATTCCACGTCTCATTTTATAGGTATTTCAAATATCTATATTTTTTACACCGAATTTTTTTCCATACAATCAATATTTTTCGTTTTATAAGCGAAAAACGTGCTTTTTGCAACTATTCGATTTTTTTCGCATATTTTCTTCACAAGTCTCAAACATATGCATTTCTTTCGAGACTTTCGTGAAGAGAAAGTGCTAGTTTATAATTTTTTTCCGGTAAAATTCTACTGAACTATTCTTGCTACTCGAGTTTATGAAGGAGAGATATACTATATAAAAGTCGTAAACAATTAAATATTTCGTAAAATGTTGCGTTTTAACATGATTTATATTATTTTGGATTAATGGGAGGGGTACACTATTACTACAATTTATTAAAACTTACATGTTATTTAGAATGCCCTTCGCCTCTTATTGATGACTAGGGCTGCCGAGCGGCCGAGAAAGCATTTTCGATCGCTTGAAACAAGTGATTAGTGTGAGAAGGACTCGCTGTCTCATTCACTCTCGGCGCGCCACAGACGAACACACGGACAAAAATAGTCCTTAATTTTTTAGCTGCAATCTCTTAAAAGGATAGGAGATGATTTTCCTGCAAGGAGTTGTAGCTCAAAAATCGATTTGTGCGTGTTTCGCGAGCTCCTAAATTAGCAGATAATTTCCTGTCATAAAATGATTTAATTTTTTATTCTAGAACATAGGTTTCTCTTGCGTAAAAAGGGCAAGGAGTGGTTTTCCTGCTAAGGGGTTATACCATAGCTCAAAAATTAAGGATTATATATTTTTGTACCAAATTTATGCCAGAATCATATTCATTAATGAAGTTTTAAATGTAATCTCATTTTCAATGGCTTACTCTCTTGAGTGTAGATTAGTTTTGGGATTGTTTTGGGGATAAGAGATAGAACTCGAAAATCGGAAGAGCACTGATTTAAGAGTTCAAATAGAGCTTCTAATTCTGAGCCTAGGAGTTTTCTATTATTAATTTTAAAGAGTGGGAGAGGGGGAGGAGGCTGAGTGACTCCCACCTTTAAATTAAAGGTTCCTTTTCTATGGTTGAACCAGTGTACGCTTTTGGAACTTAAAATGAAATAGGTATATTTGATATTTGTTGAAAGCGAGAAAGAGCCTTCTAGTGCAGTCTAGTGCAGGAACAGAAAACAGACCATAAAATTCCTGCTAACCGGAACGAGCTCAAAAAAATTTTTTTGCGAGGTTTGGAAGCTCTTTAAATTGTTTTAAATTCTGAGCTATGCGTTTTTTTTTATCTCGACATGATAGGTGGGGAGGGGGCAACAGATGGGATAAGGGTATTCATAACCTTGCTTTAAGAGACCCTAAGTCGTAGGCTGTAAGAAATTGACCTCAATCGATCTCAGTCGATTATTTTTTTCATATTCAATTGTGATTAGTTAATTTTTTAAAGTTTTTTTTTAACGGCTTATAGCCTCTTAAAGCAAGGTGTGGACAAGATAAACATGTTGGATTGATTGTTGCTTACGTTATGATGTTACGATCTCTAATGCAGGGAATGGGAGCAACTCGTATTACTTGTAACGAAGTTACAATTACAAATTATTTTTTTGATAACTTTACTGCTTTACTTTTTTTTAATTGTAACGATAATGTAATTACATTTTTTTATAATAAATTTTACATTTATTTTTATCGTTACTTTACACTATAAAGTTTCACTTCGTTCTTCCGTGCCCAGCACGGGGACGTCGTCAATGATGCACGCTGGCGAGCGCGGCCGACCAGACGCGAAAGATTTGTGTCAGGGAAGGAGAGAGGATCAGATTAGAGTAGCTGTTTGAATTCAAGTCCATGAATACATTTATTCTCTACTGTACGATATAAAATTTAACGGAGTGAAAGAAGATCTTATATCCGTAAAAAGGATTTTGAAATATATTTTAAGTAATAAAAACAAATAAACTACTGTTGCTTACATAGGACTTATTTGTCCCACGATTCGCTTACGATTCGCTCCGATTCGCACTGCTCGAATGCTCCGGAATATTCGCATCATGCGTGATCTGTCAGCCGCTAATTGGTTCCATTCGAGCCCGCGCGGCAGTGTCATTCCATCTAAGCAGTGGTGGTCACCGAGATTTTCTTACATATGATTGGACACGTTTGATACATTTTTTCGACAGTTCGTTTGTGCACAAAAATTATTATCTACAGCTTGATATCTGCGCACAAATATAAAATTAAGGTTAAGTTAAATAAAAAAATAATTTGTATCTTTTAAGCAGAGAATTTTTATTTTAAAACAGAGAATTTGTTTAAAACAGAGAATTAGTGTTTTTAAAACAGAGAATAGTACATATAAGCAATCGAGCTGTAAGCAATAATACATATAGGCAATCGAGTTGTAAGCAATAATGTATGTAGACAATCGAATTGTAGATAATAATACATGTAGGTAAATGTAACTTTATTTCTGAAATTTTTATTTATGCGCAAAAGCAATGCTTATAGGCAATCAATTTATAGGCAATAATACATGTAGGCACTTCATGTAGGTTTCTCTGAAATTTTTATTTGTGTTTGTAGAATTAATTGAGCTGTAGATAATAATTTTTGTGCGCAAATAAACTATCGATAAAAGTGATGTAGGCAAATGCTGTAGACAATCGATTTGTAGATAAAAGGAACCATCTCGCAACTAAGCGGTCAGTCGTGCGAACGTTTTGATGGCTACTGTTAAACGGTATGGACTCGAATGAGTATTGCAGTGATTCGTGAAATCTCTTAACATTTACTGCGGTATTCTTAAATTGAATCCGATTGATGAGAAGTCAATTGCAAATTCGATACAACGTCATTTATATCCGTAAAAAGGATTTTTGAAATATATTTTAAATAATAAAAACAAATAAATTTATAAAATATAAATTTATAAAATCAATATTTAATTTAAAGTTAAATTATTTAAACAAATAATATTAAAAACATCAATTGATAGATATTTCCAAAATTTCTTTTCTGTCACAATATTAGAAAAATTTACATGCGCATTAATAATAGAGATTTCACGAATCTTTGTAATACTCGTTGGTAACGTGCCGTTTAACGGTATTCGTCAAAGTGTCTGCGCGGTTCACGAGCACAAAGCATTGCAATATATTATAAAATATTATAAGGTTCGACAACTGACTTCAGAACAGATTTTATTCAACGTTAATACAAGAGACGAGATTAGGATTATGTTGCAAGTTCAGTTTACGAGAGTAGATTGACTCAATCAGAGCTAAAAGGATCTTTACTTCGACTAAAGCAGTAGAGTTTCCTATAAATTCTAATGTGAGATAACGTGAGATTTTCATACTAAAAATACGTGATAGGCATAAAGATATATGACGATGACCCTAGAATCCGTTTGGAAATGGGTCATAAAATATTTGTAAGACTGAATTTCAAAGGAGTCTTTAGAGTAGATAAAAAAAAAGGAAAAATGATAAATAGGTGAAACAAATAAGAAGAATAGCTGGAAATAAGATTGTCAGGAATATTCAGAAAAACATGTGTAGAAAACTTTATGTTAAAAACGTGATTTAACAATTGTTACGTGGCACATAACAGCGGCTGATCGCTTAGTTACGCCGCACCTGACGCCGTCATTTTCATGTTCCATAATTGGACGTTTTCAAAGGATCACCGTTTAAAAACTATTGATACTATAACATTTTATTATTGATTTTTAACTCATTTTTTTGTGAGAAATATGTGTCTTCTCTTGCGGGTGATCTGAATCACCCTGTATAGAGACACATAATATTATATTATAATTATATATTATCATTATATATTATTGTCGAATTCGCTCATATTCGCAAAGCAAAATATATGATAAAACAGTTAACAATCGAACTCAGTAATTATAATTAAAGTTTTAATACATTTATTAAAAATAATAAAAAAATGAACAATGAACATTTCGGAACCACGAATCCTTCTTTAGCAAATTTAGCAATAAAGTAGAAAATTTTTCTTATGGATACATATAATATATATAATAGATTATTCATGGAATTATATTAATTATGATAAGAAATATAATAGAAAAATTGCTTGAAATCTTGTTTCAATCTTACTCGTTAAATCTTACGGTTAAATATATTTGTAGATTGTCAACTTATGTTCGCTTGACAATTTGATGATCAAAACACTGGACTAATGTATTTATTATTCACATTGGAAACAAGATTCAACATTTTAATTAGAACATTTTAATTAGAAATTAATCTTAGTATGTATCTATTGTAACAAGGTTTCAAGCAATTTTAATTGTTATTCATTTTTTATTATATCATTAATTCCATTAATTAATTTATGTATCGATAAAAAAAAAATTTTAATTTTATTGTTGAATTGAAGAAGGGTCCGTGGTTTCAAAATGTTCATTATTTGTTTTTTTTATTTTTAATAAATGTATTAAAATTTTAATTATAATTTATTTATTAAGTTCGATTACACTGATTATTTTATCATTACATTATATTATTAAAAAAATATATATATACATATATATAATATAATATATATAAATATATAATATATATAAATATATATCAAATAAATATATATATAATATATAAATATATATATATAATAATAATATATAAATATAAATAATATAAATAAATATATATATTATTCATTTTTTTAACTGCTTTTGTGATAAAACTAATAGCATTTTTCACTGGCCGCACTGAGTATGTAATAAAAACTCAGTGGCAACAGACACTGCACGAGGTTGCCGAAAGTGTTACTAAGGTATTATTACTCCTCCAATCGTTGTGGAAAATGTCTGTCTAGTCAAGCTCAAGTAGTTTTGCCATAAGCTGGACACTCATCGAATTGAAACCACAATCTGTTGCTGCAGGTCTTCTAAATATTAATAAGAGAAATCTCCAAAAAATCTGTATGCATTTAATCTGTATGCATAAAATTTCTGGCTGCATTTAGTCGGGTAAAAAAAATGGTCTCACTAGTTAAAAAAAAAAACAAAAAAATTTTCACCTGAAAACAGAGTTATTATTATTATTATTTTCATGTACGATTTTAGCGACGATAATACTTTAGAAGCAGTGCAAGAATGAAGCAACTACATTTTGTGTTTTACTATTTTTTTTCAAATCGAAGTAAAAACAAGCACAGGATTTTTTTCTTAGTTTATCGATTCCCTACACGTTCCCGAAGTTCCAGACACTTTCTATAATATGACATATTTCATATGTCCATTTATCTCTCTTTTGTAAAATTATTGTTTAGTATGATAAAAAAAATAATAGTAATGAGAAAAAATGTAAGAAATAATTAATAAAATAAATTGCGAAAATCGATCTTTTTAATTATTTTTTTACATTTTCTCATTATTGTTATTTTTTTTATATTTTTACAAAAGAAAGACTGACTATGGATATATACGTATATATATATCTATATATCATGTGTCCACGGACATATTTTATACATAATTTTATATGCATTTATGTGTGTTCATACATGAAAAATTTTTACTGAGATATTGTTTCATGTAATGTTTCATGTAACCATAATATGCAAAAATAATGAAAACATAAGTTATATGTACTTACCTTATCCGTAAGTTTATATACTTTATAAAATTTTTATCTTTGGAATTTTCCAAATGGTGGATTATTTTTGAGGAATAATTCTTCTTTATCACTGCTAGATGAAGAAAGTAAATTCAGCAGTTCAAATGCTAATTGTGCATTCTGCGCAGTCATATTGAACTGATCTAGCATCATCTCTCGGAACTCGTGTCAAATTCTTGTACTAACGTGAAAATTTGACACTAGGATTCCTAATGAAATAACGCGCATTTTCGTGCGCACTGAAAACGCCCAGTGAAAAATGTTGCCCGTGACGAGTATGCAGTCAGTGCGTATGCACCAGTTCTCCCAGTGAAAAACGCTATAACATATGTTCTATGGAATGTTTTAAGTCAATTAATTATTAATAAAATTTTATAAACTCAATGAAAATGTGTGTGGACAAAATCAACACTATCAAATAATTCCAATTTTTTGAGAGTTACTCATAACACGGAATATAAAAAATTCTTGACGACAGATTTTTTTTCTGCTTTATATACGCGTGCATGCGTGCATGCATGCATGCATGCATGTGGGGTGTTTCAACAACTGTTATTACCTTAAATATCTTCGGATAAATTTTCTAAAACCGACTACCTCCAATTTCGATTAAACTTTGATAACACGTTTCGTTAAAATGAAAACTCTTAAAGGGATTTTTGACAACTTCTAAGGAAGTCATTTTTTTAAATTGAAATAGTAAAATGAATGGTAAATATTTATATTAATGATGAGAAATCATCAATTTTACTGATCAAAAAGTATATTAAAGAGAAAAGCTCTTTTATTTTTGTGATATCTAATGTATTAAATCTTCGCCTTACTAAATAAATGAGTTTACAATATATTAGTAGCGTTTTCGGCCGCATTTGCATTAACTTTGGTTAGATTAATGACGTCTCGTGCTGTCAGTGACGGATTTAGATAGAAGCCTATAAGGCACTATCCTTCTAGGGACCAAAATTAAAAGACCGTTTCTTTTTTCACCAAATTCTGAATTGGTGTACACTGATGTAGTAAGTTAAATGATCAGGTATAGTTTATTTCATTTTAACATATTGCACAGTTCAACTATTACAGAATTCTTCGAAATAGAACGAATGAAAAATTAATTTTACATTTATGCAGGATTGCCAATTGTGACGCATTTTTGCCAATATGGCAATTGCCATTGAAGTAGTGCTTTGGCGCACGAAATAAAATTTTGACGTTTTGATGAAAAAGTGATACCTTTCGATAATCTTGTTTTTTATTGTTTATTTGTTTTAAAGGGACGTCAAGAAATATAGAGCTTAGGGTGAAAAAATGTGTAAATCCGCCACTTTGTGCTGGTTTATTGACAGAACATATAATCAATCAATAGTAGAACTTAATCCAACTCAAGTTGGCGCAAACCTGCATGGGATTGCCGAAAACGCTATAAGAGTAATAAATAAAAAGATTAGACAGACCTCAACACAAGATAATGCGTATATTTAATATATCTATTCAATCTTCGTCTTACTAAATGTAGTCTACAATATACAAAAATAATAGATATTGAAATGATTAGACAGATCCTTACGCAAAGAAGGTATTATGTACTGTTTTTAATGCCATTTGAATATATTACAAAATGTATTATATTATAAATGTAAAAAAATTAATTCATTTAATAAAAGGTAACTTGAAAAACTTAGTGTTTTTCTCTTTAATATATTTTAAGATCATTAAAAAATTAACAATTTTATCATTATGTTGATGATTGAACATTATTTCATTATTTCATTTAAAAAAAAAGACTTTTATCGCCAAAAATTCTTTTAAAGGGATCCTAAAGATGATAGTATAAGTAGGTTATACACAGACGATTTATGTGTCATTGGCACATTATTACATATTACTACATCAATGTCATTCATATATATATATATATATATATATATATATATATATATATATATATATATATATATACATATATATATTTATATATA
>Ga0157364_1002563_pt1 | contig 17020 bp, 4 predicted proteins | sample AttsexASBM2_FD_111476 | JGI IMG/M metagenome (GOLD analysis project Ga0157364, IMG submission 111476) | Fungus gardens microbial communities from leaf cutter ant in Ribeirão Preto, State of São Paulo, Brazil - Atta sexdens ASBM2 | ecosystem: Host-associated > Fungi > Mycelium > Unclassified ... | reverse complement strand
CACACACACACACACACACACACACACACACACACACACACACACACACACACACACACAAAACACACGCGCGCGCGTATATGTATATATATATACATATCGAAATATGTATTGCACATTTACTACAAACGATATTTCAAAATTATTATTTTTTAACTGCTTGCAGAAAAAAAATGAAAACTTGAGAAAAAAAGGACATACTTTTATTCCTCTACGATAAGTTATTATACATCAAAATTTTATAACAAAATTAATTATACAAAATTTTAATAATTTTAAATATTAAAATTCACTTTCTAGAAAACATTAAAAAGCCTAAACAAGATGTATTAAACAAATATAGTTCGTATCATTAATATATTATTATCTATTAGATTCTAATTTGTATGCAAATATTGATAATGAAATTTAAAAAAAATTTGATATCTCTCTTATAGATATGTATAATAGTTTTTACTAAAAACAAGCAACTCTAACGAAATATCTTCCTCGTACAATAGTTAGAATAAAATAACACTATAAAAATTATATTATTAACAATAAATTTAAATATTTAGTTACGATGTTAACAATTATGTAACAAACTATATTACTTGAAATTATCTTACTCATTTGATTAATTTGTTTTCAAAATTCGGATGAAGTTTTATCCGACACGTTATATATTAAATTGTAGGTTGAAAAATAACTCGTGATACCATCAAAAAATTATTTTATTCTTATGTAACTCAACTGGAACTGCTCACTGGATCGAATGTCCAAGTTATTTTGGGAAACTAAATTTCCGTAAAATCATTTAAAATTGTTATTTCTCTATTTTTGTCTTGTGACGTCTTGAATGTGAAATGCGGTCAAATTAATGAAATAACTTTAACAGCATTCAAAAGAATTTCACGCGATATTTTCCAGATTAACGTAGTCGCAAATTTCTTAAATTCTTAGTATTAATAAATCGCGCAAATAAAATCGCGCAAGGAAAATCATTAATAAAAATCTCCTAGTTTTTATAAAAAATAAGAGTAATGATGGAAATAATTTAATGGAAAGAATGTCAGAAATAATAACTTTTGTATGTGAATTGAGTGAAATAATTACAATCAAATATACAGTTAAAAATTAATAAAAAAATAAGTAAATTTAATTTTAGATGTAATAAAAGATTAAGATATTATTAAACCAATACATTGCGATCTCTGTCATACCAGAATTTAAATTATAATATTAATATTATATAAATTATTATATAAATTGCTTAAATTTATATTACACAAATGCTGAGTGGTTTTTTTAAACAAACCTGTATATACTATACCTTTCAAGTTTTCTTTGTAAATTCATTAAATTATATTGCACTTTTGTTCCATGCATCTTTAAAAAAGAAAAAAAAACTTATTTGTAGTGTTTATATTTCGGTCATAAAAGAGAGAGAGAGAGAGAGAGAGAGAGAGAGAGAGAGAGAGAGAGCTTGAATGCAAACTATCATATTATTTTACTGGTAAGATCGATTAACACAAATGATGCAAAGAGACACATTCAAGAGAAATACCTGCTAATAATTTGGCAAATGACGCGTGGCGGAATTACGACGTTCACTCCACCATGTACGACACGTGGAGCATTATTGATCGTTGCCAGAATAGAAAGACAAGATATATATATATAAGTATATATGACCCCTGCGGCACACAGATAACCAATAAGATGTTACACATGTTGATATATTATGCATCTTGCTGGCTGGCGGATCATCATTAGTGTCTGCTGAATGACTCAAATAAAGCACATTGACGCGTTTGTAGTTAATTTATTAACTCACATAAAACATAATTTTTAATACATATATTTTGAAGATTTTATTTTTATATAAAAATTTATTTTTATATAAAAATAATAAAATTTTTTACCTTACATTGTTTTACAAATATTTTGTTATTTTAATAGAGACTTTTTTAAAATTTTATAAAATAATAACTTTTATGACGCAATATTGTCCTACTCTGCACACTATGCATTATTTATATCTAAATACATAAATATCTTTTTTTCTCTTTTGTATGATACAATAATTGAACTACTGATATATATATAAAAAGTGTATCAAAATTTTTTTTCTTAAACTTATAATATAAAACAATGTTATTGTATCGTAGATCAATGCAAAATATATGATTAAAGTTCTATTCAAATACATATACATATAAATATAAATATATTCTGTAATTTTGCACTATATCAACGATATATTTTCTCATATACTTTAAATATTTATATTTTTACAAGTAATTTTATGATAATTTTATAAAGCAGATATCTATATGCTGAAATATAAATATTATAATTGAATAAAAATGTCTAGTTCTATATATGTATTAATAAAAAGTAACTTTTTTAATTCCATGCAAAAAGATGCTAATTCTTTTTATGCAAATAAATTTTATTTCTATAATTATAAAAAAATATTTTACAACAATTGTAGCAATTGTTATAAGAAAGAGGATAAAGATTAATTTTTCTATTTTCATAAAAAAAATATTTCCGTAGTACAAGTAATGATTAAAATCTTATTATTATTTTAATAGCTATAATTATTCTTTCATTTAATCAAGAATCCTCTCATTTCCAACAATGATAATAATTCACGAGACATTTAAATTTCATTATTGGTTATTTTATGACATCCTGCTAAATCGAGAGAACCTTCCCGTCTCTGTAAACCCCATAAACGAAGACGATAATTACACGTGGCAAGCAGCATCAGCGATGCGATGCTAGCAACAACGGTGGTGACCACGCGCGGTGGCGGTGCCGGCGGCGGCGGCACGATAGAGTACGCGCCGCCGAGCCGGGTGACCGACCTTTACGTAACGCGCGGCTGTTTGCGCCGTGCCGCGTCGGCATGGGTGACGTCTACTCCGCTGCAACGACGATGCGTCGACCGTTGCAGCTGCACCAGCGCGGCTCAGTCCGCACGACGCGTTCGCGATGCGGCGGTTTATGCTGTATTCTTTCCCTTCCCGCTTCTCTCTTCGTGGTTGGCCAGCGGCCGGCCGGATGCAGTTACATTGCGCTCCGCATACAACTCGGAGGAAGACCGTTGCAAAATGTCCACATTCGTAAATTAGGCTGCCATACATATGAGGATTTAATAAATTAAAAATAATTGATTTTTTAAGCAATTTATTATCTGAAAAAGTAGGGAATATGTCGACAATATCTTGAAAATAAAAAAAAATTTTTTTTTTTAATTATGTAAAGAAAAAACGGAATTCTTTATCAGAGTATAAATAACTGTTTTTATAAATTACAAAATAGTTGTATATGGTTATATACTCATAAAGATATGAATTATAGAGAATTAAGAGAATTTTATTCAGTTTATCATTTTGATATAAAATATAAAGTATTATGTAGGCCAATAAATTCATATTCGTTAATTAAATTAGTACTAATTTTTTCAACATGTATTTAATATATGATTCATTTTACATACACTTTACTTTAAAGAATTAAATCGCACTTTAATAATCTATAAAAGTGGAATGATCACAAAGAGAGAGACAGAGAGAGAGAGAGAGAGAGAGAGAGAGAGAGAGAAAGAGAGAAACTCATGATTTCTTGTCAAATTTTCACATACTAAAAGAGAAGTTCTTTTAATAAGAAATTCACCAATTTATCACATTTACAATCCGTGAAGACTAAACAACCCATACATTCTTAATCCCTTGACACGCTATCTGTCATGATTCCAATTCTCGAGAATGCTAAGAATGCACAAAACAGCATGTACAGCAACAGCTATTGCTCCGATTTTCACGTGAGCGCTTTAGAAGAGTATATTCTCCGTATGACGCTCCGTTAACTCGGTTCTCGAACTCGGCATTGACAGTCCCACTCTTCTCTCTCTTCTCTCTTTTTCTTTCGTTCCAAACCGTTCGTCTTCTTTCCAACGAAGGTCAGCAGCCGTCTGTCGCGCCTGGTTGAGCACGCGGCATCGAACCTTCCTGTGTGCGTCAGTGCATCATCGTATAATTTAGAAATCTCATAAATACAACAAAATTGTTTAATCTTTTAGATTCAGAATAATAATTTGACAGCCTCGATTTTATAATTGCAAATTTGATTAATTTCTGTTTTTATAGTAAATATCAAATTTAAAAAGCTAAATCTAAATAGTATAGATATTTTTGAGTTTTCATTTTGCGATTTAAGACATGCTGAGAAATTGTGTTTGATAAGTCTGAATTGTAATCTGAAATACCTAAAAATGATTACGTAATTATTATTGTCAACTTTAGAATTTTATTTAAAAAGGAATACTTTTACTAATAAATTTCCATACTTTTACTAATAAATTTAAGTAAATAGTAATTTGATAATACTTTAAAATTTCATTAATTTCTTAAGATATAGACAATAATATCTGCATAGATTTGATTTCTTTGTGTTGTGTTTTTGAATATCAAAAGTTCAGATACTACTAAGGATACACAAGTTTTAATCTGATGACATTTTGAAAGAAGAAAGTCAACTTATTTGATAAATGCTTGTCATACAGTAGGTTATAGGATTTATGCAGTAATGATTTAGATTAGTCTAAATGAAAGATCGTTAGGAAGCACGCGTTCTAATGATCGGGTCGATTGCCTGCGGTGAGCAAACGATCGATCATTCGAGGCGGACCTTGGCATTCGATCGAACAGACAGGAAGAGCATTTTTTACAATGTATTCAAAGAATGATCACGCTAATGAATGAACTTGTTCAGCAATATCCCGTTGTATTTCTTATAGCTTGACGCGGGAAATTACGTTCCTTTGCACGCATAAATATTTATATAATTAATGCAATTGGAAATATAACTTGATTTCTCGATAATTATATATGACTGTATATAATTATATATGATTATATATCAATAATAATAACTTTACACTGAAAGAAAAGATTGATTGCTGCAACAATTTAGATAGTAAAATATGGCATAGCATTTTTAATCCAATCAGTTTTTAGTTGTAGCAGCAAATTTTTAGTTGCGTTAGCCTATTCGCAATGTCATATGATTTTGATAGGCTAACGCAAAATTTGCTGCTACAATCAAAAACTGATTGTTGCAGTCAATTAAAAATGCTATATTTTATTATCTAAATTGTTGCAGCAACCAATCTTTTCTTACTGCAGAAAAAATAATATGTATAAATTAAAGTAATTTTGACTTTTTTATAAATTCCGAAATTAATATGTATATCATTTTATACGATCACGAAATTAATTCTTTTAATTAAGAAGGATTTATGATAAAAAATTTAATATTCTCTAAAATTTATTGTTTTTATTTTGTTTTAAAAGATAATGTGTAATATTAATTTATAATTAAATAAATGTATATAATTTATTAATTAAATAAATGTATATAATAAAATAATTAAATAAATGTAAATAATTAAATTTTAAAATACTTTATTTTCCTAAAACGGAAATTATATAAGTTTGACTATAAAAAATTATATGCTAATTTTTAATAATAATGTATTAGCAAAATAAATTGCGAACATGTTTCTAATAAATTTAAAGGAATTACACATGTAATTCAATAATAACAAAATTTTTCAGGTTTAAATTTTTCAAGTTTAAGATAAAAGATTTACAACAATATTCGCGCAATAATTAGGTTTCTTCAAATCAGGTCTTCAAATTCAAGCTTCGCAATATTAAAAGATAAGTTACATAAGCCGGCTGGCTTATATATAGGGATCGCTCTTTGTATTTGTTGTTTTATATTTGTATACCAAAGAAAGAGGTTTTTTTCTAACGTTGCAAATCAGCACTTAAATCTAAGTATATCATTATTACTAATGAATATTTAATACATATTCTGCTTCTTATTTATTTTAAAGACAGCGCATAGATAAAATAAGGCGAGTATACAAATCGCCATCGCGTTACAGGTTGTACAATAATTGTTTTAATAATTGTTATTTATTGAATAGAATTTTATAAAAATAAATTGTCTTTTCTTTACAAATATTTTTAAGATGATTATAAAACATTTTACAAATATAAATTTACATTTTATATTTAATTTAAAATAATTAAAATATTGTTTAGATAATTAATATTTTCAAAATGTTAAAAATCTGAAATTACGTGATAGTTTATTTTTCATAAAACGCATTTTTTTTTAATTTATTTTATTATGGACATAAAAAATCTCGCATTTTTTAAAAATTTATTTTATTATGGACAAAAAATCTCGATAAGCTACTTTTAATATTCGCAATACTGACGTGAGCGTTGGAATTTTTCTTCGTCCAAGTAAGGGACTCTAGCTATGAAGGCAATGACATTGCTCACAATGCCAGGACGTGCCGCCGCCGCTGCCGCCGTCGCCGCCGTCTGCATCGGCCGATGACATCGTTCGCGGTCGCTTCTATAAAATGTACTTTGCCGCAAATACACGACGCTTTTTTACGAGACAAATTTCTGCGAAATTAAACAAGTCCAGACTGTTAACTGTAAAAAAAAATCTCTTAGACTATTCGAAATTTATGCATGACAATATAAGTGCATTCTTATGCAAAATATGCACCAAGGTATGAATCAATGATGCAATGCTCTTTCAAATACTCAATGCGTTTAAATGTCATACATGTAATATTGCATCATAAATATGTAAATTTATAAATAAAAGATAGTGAAATACGCCATTGTGCGCCATTAAATATTTGCAATTATTAATTTATTTGTAAAATATCTGCTTTACATCTCTATTGTTCCATGTGGAATGCGTGAATCATAATACTATCATTAGTCATGAAACAGCATTTGCCGGTATTGATCACATCTACTCTACTTTTAAAACACTTTAAGATAGAAAAAAAATTATTCTAATTCTTTACAGAATCTTTTTCAAATTAGAACTCGTCCACCATTCGGACATTTTACGAACTTATATTCTCATGTTTCAGCACCGAATAGCCCACTCCACCTTAGCAACAGGGCTCATGTCTTGCTCCTGTTGAATAGACCTTTAGCTGCTCTCACGGACGCTGATCATGCAGTTAGATTGCGACCAGACTGGGGCAAGGTGAGGAAATACAAAACCAAAGCTTATATATATATACTCGATACATGTATAGACAACAACATGTGTCTACTCCTTAAATCGAAATGCAGATTTCTATTTAACAATTTTTATCTAACAAATTTGGCAAAATGCTCTAAAATAAAATCTAATATTCAAACATTTATCTTAACCTTAATTTATCAATTGTGTATATGTATTATTAAAATATGTAACAGTATATAAGCTAATATTAATAACATATTGTGCATATAGTAATACAAATTTTATTATAATCTCATTACTATAAAAATTATTATTGAATTATAGCACATTAAATTACTTAAAATTAAAATTTATATTTTTCTTATAAAATTTATATTTTCAATATAAAATATAATTTTTTTTTGTAATTTAATATTATATAATATATTTTTGTCTTAGGGACACTACAGAAGAGGAATAGCTTTGTCAGCGCTTGGAAGACACGAAGAAGCGCTCTATGCTCTCTGTATTAGCGTGGCTATTGATAAAAATCCACAAGCTGTACGCCATGAATTAACCAAAGTATGTTTTCCCACGTTGTTTTTTATTGTAAAAGCTATACAAATATTCTATTATCAAATATTATTTTATTGAAAGTATTAATGAAATATATTTGTTCCAATTGTACAACACGAATTATTACATAAGTTTGGATAACTTTTAAACTATAAGGTTTAAAATTAATTGACTATCTACAGCGTCGATTATTCTCTAATAAATAAAATTGCGCGCAAACAATTGAAGGAATTGAATTTTCCCGGTAATTAAAAATTATTAAGTCAAAGTGTATCGAGAGAGTTATATCGAGAGAGATTTACATCGACTCGATAATTTTTTATTACTGGAAAATTTCTGACTATGCTCACTTCGAGTTGCACAAATTCATCTAGTTCTTGTAATATTCTTGTAACTCATAGAACAAGTTCTTGAACGAAAAAAATAAGACAATCCGTAGTCTGATCATAAGTAAGAGAATCTACATTCCTTGCGGAGCAATCGCTATCGTGTAACTGATGGAATGCGCCGCGGGGAATCAAATGCATCCATCTCTATCCGGAGAGCATCACTAACACAAAAGAAATGCGCGCCACGGCGTTTCCGGCACGACTACTGCCGACTACGCAGCCTTAATGACTCGGTACGATGGTCGTCAGGTGAGTGACCCGTACGCCAGGAGCAACAATAACCATATTTGCGAGCAAAATGGATACTACGCTACTCTCGCGAACAAATGTGCCGTTTCCACGTGTTTTACGCGGCTCGCGACAGCGTCGATATATCGATTTTCTGCCGTGTGACGCACGGCCTCCGCGCTCGCCGCTGCGTTCTCTACCCTCTCATACATACATAATGTAAAATCCTTTTCTTCTGCGTCGAATCTTTTAAGTAAAATTTCTTATTCTCACATCTTTTAAGGAAACTCTTATTCATTCATCTGTCAATTTCTCTCTTGAGATGCATGTAACGTGGCATCTTGTTGCATTCTCTGTTTTGCAAACTGCGGAGATTTTCTTACGTAAAGATTTGAATGATATCTTACCTTGAAATTGTTTAATACTGTTAAAATGATCACAACCGAAATAGCAATTGTGTGTCCAAGCTATAAGGCATGAGATGTCGTATTTCAATTAATATTTGACATTGAAGCTGCTCGATCGACATTAAGTTTCGCAATATTGCGTCATACGCGAATATTTGCGAGGTCTGCAACGCAATTACATATAATAACAATCGATGAATATTAAAGAATTCAATACAACTGGTCACGTCAAATTTTGATGCTAAATAATTTAAAAAGCGGAGCATGTTGAATTTCGAGCGTACGGCGATTACATAAGCGATGCAGTGCCCGATGGCAGAATCATTGATGCAAGCTGCACCGCCACTTATGTAAGAGACAGGGAATCATTCTTTCCCGCTGAATCCGTCGGTTAGGTATTATGGAAGGCGCACTTTTACTTTCATCGTCCGAAAATGTCTGGGATTACTCAACTATGTTATTTCATGCGTTAATCGCGTCGATTTAGCGACCAGTTGAATATTCGTCAATCTTACAATTAGAAGCATCTCATATATTCACGTCAGGAAAAAAATACGTGAAAAAAATGTTAAAGAAACAAGTGGAATTTGTTCATTGCTAGCAAAAGTTTCATTTGAAATTATATGTTAATTTATTAATTCTTAATATTGATTCTTTGTGTTAAAATAATGATTCTCTATTCTATAATAATGAACTCTACTCATAATAATGACAATATCTTGTAATATCAATTCAAAAAGAATTTTACTCCTTGCTAAATTTCTTTTTAGCAAAAAAGATATTTTTTAATTGTTTTAATTGTTTTAATGCATATTAATATTTTTATATATTTATTTTTTATACTTATTTATTATAAAACTCTACGTCTATTTGAATTTAAAAAACTCAAAAGTTATCTATATATAAATTCTAATATAAAAAGTTAAATAATTAATAAGTCGAATGTATTGTATTATAAAGTAATACTAAAATTACATAAATTAAGTAAACTTATTTTTAACAATAAGGTTTAATTATATATGATTCTATCTTGTAAAACATTTCAATACTTACAATTAAAAGAATCTGCTTCGTAAAGTAATTAATTTACTCTGATAATTTACTTGCTAATCATTTTAGTATATAAATTTATTCAATTGATACATGATACACGTTACTAAGTTTGTGATTATGTGCTATAGATTCTGCATAGAGTGCTGTCGCCTAAGGTACATCGGCAAAACGTCCTGTCATCGCGTACGCCGTACAGTTTAACAAAGAGCGCGTTACGCACGAGAAATCGTCATCAACTAATGAATTCCAATCGCAATCGACGTGCTACTCTGAACAGGTCCGATTGCGAGGACAACAGCAGCGGCGAAGAAGAATTCATACAGGTGCTTTTTTAAAAAAAATATCTAATTTTGTGACTTGTTAGATATTTTTTATACTTGATAAAAAGAATTCGAATAAAATTATATATCATTTGATACAAAAAACAATCACAAAATGTAATAAGCTATTATTAAACATTTCAGCAAGTATGATTATCGTTAACAGTATCATTAGGAAGAAAAATAGAATATCACCGACAGCATTAATCATCATTTATTAACAATAAAATAAATATTGTACTAAATATTGTCTTTTTTATTATTCGTTTATTATATTTTTTTACTTATTTAATTTCTTAAGTTTTATTTCTGTTTATTGATATATCTTTAACTATCTGTTTAGTTTTTACACAATTATTCAAGGCTTACTTACTCAATTTATTCTTTTTGTTTTACAGACAATAAACAGAAGAATTAGATCCTCCATCGTACCGCAAGTCAACACAAAGCTACAAGCAAGTTTAGATCGTGTGTATCAGGATATAGAAAAATTGAAAAGTAAGTATTGTCGCCTATCGATACAAACACTTTTTTTATATTCGTAAAAATATCTTAAGATGATGCTATTTGTAGGAATCGAATCGAGACCCGCCGAAATTCTCTTGCCAACTCTTTCCGGCGGTACTGCCGGAGAATTGGATTGCATCTTATGTTGCCGCCTGCTTTGGAAACCCGTCACGACACCCTGTGGTCACACCTATTGCTGGATGTGTCTGGACCGTTGCCTGGATTACTCTTCGGCTTGTCCTTTGTGTGTTACATCTTTAGCTGACGTAAGAGGACTTCTATATAAATGTTAATTTTGTAGAAATGCTTTGAATAGTATTGTTATTTTCACGCAAAAGTTTGATTCAGTACGTATTAATATGTATAATAAATTACATTTTTATAATTCTGTTTTTCAAATTAGCTCTATAGTTATAGAAAAGTTATGTAACATAACTTAAACAACAAAGAATTAATTTTAATAAAAATATAAAGAGTTTAAAATTTATAAAAGAATTTTATAAAAGAATTTAAAATAATTTTATTTTCAAAATCAAGTATTGAATAAAATTAATAAATCAATGCATTTATAAAAAAAGCTGTTTTTTTTCTTTTTCTATAAATTCCATTATAATTCAATGAAATGGAATTGTTTTTAAATTATTAAAACTTTGGATTATTTACAGCATAGAATAGTGTTAGTTGCCTTTATTCAAAACTATTAGTCAGCCTTTTCTTTTTTCGCTATTACAGTCATAATTTACATTTATATAACTAATACATTCCACATTTTTCTTTAAAGAATTCTTAAAATTTGTTCGTTATTCGTGAGCTCTTGATCTCAAAGAGTTTGGCAGGGAAATGCATTGACGCGAAATATTCCGTAACAACACCTGTCCATAAATGAGATACGATGCTTTCTAGCGGTTAACGACGATGCTGCAGATTGAAATGATTATTGTTTGCGGTCGTCAAGGCGGTTCGTCACGAGCTTCCGCATTCGTGGCGTCATTACCAATCGTCTGTATTATATTTAATGACGATGAGGACGACGACGTCAACGATCTTACACTATTCTTTTTTTTTTATTTTATCTCCATAATACATCAATGATTGCATTTGATTCTTTAGAAATATTCTTCTTGCGACATTCTCTTTTTGCTATTGGATATAACTAATAATATTATATAAGTCATATTTCTTTTTGGGATGTTACAATATTATTATATAATATTTAAATATATATAATATTTAAATTCGTAACATTTACGAAAAATAATTTTTAAAAAAATTGAAAGTATTCTAATGCTGGAAAAAAATAAACAAGTATCCTTACATAACGATATTTACCATATAAAATACCATATATAATATACCATATAAAATAATATATCATATAACAGTAACTCTTTTCTTTTCTTATTTTTTTATCTTAAATAGTTTGCACATATGTACTATTCTTAAGTGTACAAATCCCGATCCAAAATATTCGTTCTAGAAAATTTATTTGCTTTTTTGAAATCGATATCATGAACGAATATGATTATACTTGTCATAATTATTTAAATTATTTTATTAACTTTAATTATTTTATTATTTTATTAATTTTTTTTTTTTGCTTTCAGTATCTAGCCAGTAGCCAAAAAACTGTAACGGATTTCGTAGAGAGAGCGCTTAAAACAGTGGCGCCCGCGGAATATACTTCCAGAGCTGTGAGTCATCAGCTCGAACTGGTCCAAGGACTGGGACTTTTGGATAATGAACAGATTGCTGTTTTTATTTGTACGACAGCATTTCCCTGCGTTGCCTGTCCCCTGTTTGTCTACGAGCCTAGATATAGGCTGATGGTCAGAAGATGTGTGGACAGCGGAATGCGCCAGTTCGGAATTGCTGCATGTCTCAACAAAGAAGCAACAGGCACAAAGAGGTAATACAGATTTTATTTTACATATAATTTTAAGTTAAATTTATTTATACATAATCACAATTTAAATTAATATATTGAAATGCATTTATGTAATTTTTAAATATTTGAACTTTTAGCTTCTCTTTTAATCAATCTTAATTTGTGACATTAATCTATTAGTTACAAAAGATCAATACTCAAACACTAATTACTAATTGTTTATAAAATAATGATAATTAAAACGTGAATAGAAGAAACTAAACTTTTGTTTACAATTTATATATACATTTATAATATACGATGCATGATTACATGAAGTTTACATATATCATATTTGATTACATATTAATATTATATTATTAATATTATTAATATCATATTAGATTACATATTAATATAAGAGAAGAAGATAGTATAACGATCCTCTTTTAACTTAATGATTACAATCTTGTTAAAATATTCTTCAATATGGATTCAAAATGATGAAATATATTTATATATATATTCTTAGGAATTTATAAAATTTACGAAATTTATAAGAATGTGACTATACTGCATAACAAAAGGAAATAGGAAGGTGGTAATGAGTCCCTTACAAAAATAAATTTTTAAATGCTTGTGCTTAAAAATACACAGTATTTGGTTATAAAATTATATATCGTTAAAAAAGTAAAATATTGCTGAAAATATTACAGAATGTGTCTATGAAAATATATATATAGATACACTAATACAGCTTCTTTTCTGCACAGTCATGAAATTTATTATTCAGTGTACCATTATATCAATAATATTTTCAAATTGCTCTTCAAATTAGTTCAACAATACTAGTTTGAAGTTTTAAAATTTGAATTTTTTATAGTTTTTGAATTTTTGTAATTTGACTTTTTTGTAGTTTTTAACTTTTTTAAGTTTGAATTTTTGTAACATAGTTTTTTAAAAGCACGCAACTGCAACATTTTCAATTACAAATCCAATTCGTAATCTACGGAAAAAATCTATCAGAAGCATCTATCACATATCATAAAACATGAAAAAGTTTAAAAATGTTGCACAATATCATTAAAACTCGCTATAATAAAGAAATAAGAGAAATTATTTATGTACAAGTATGTTAATTAATAATACCTTTTCTTTTATATATATCTAAAAGTATTAATATTTTAATCCATTCTTTTAGATATGCGGAATATGGAACTATCTTAGACATTCGAGATCGAGTATTGCTCAAAGATGGTTGCAGTATTCTCAGCACGGTCGGTGGTAGAAGATTTAGAGTTCTTTCTGGTGGAGAAAAGGATGGTTACGATACAGCACAAGTGGAATTTCTCAGGGATACCATCGTACAACAAGATCAATTATTAAACCTTCTGGAACTTCATGATAAGGTAAAAATTATATGAACGGTAATAAAATACAATAAACTAAATCAAGTATTCTACAAAAATTATTTTTATTTACATTATAACACAAAAATATCAATTTACAACTTTTAGCATTTCTGTATATTCGTTTGATAATAAAATTATAGCATTATCTTAATTTTATTATGCTAATTTGGTTTTAGTTATTTATTTTTTTTTACTCTTTTTTCTTTTTTAAATTAATATTCTTATTTATAATATTAATTGGCTAAAAAGAGAAAATAAAAATATATTTTGTATGACGACAATAAAAATACAATCAATTTTTTTACAATTTACTTATCTCCTTAACTTCACAGGTACGAGCAAAAGGCCGAAGATGGTGGGACACAGTGTCGATCTCTCAGAAGTCCGAGATTCAACGAGTGTTCGGACGTATGCCAGATGTGGAAGAGGATTGGCCACGTTTACCAGACGGTCCATCATGGGCATGGTGGTTACTTGCAATTTTGCCATTGGGACCGCAGCTGCAGGTGGGTATTTTGGGCACTACTAGTTTGGAGAAACGGCTACGAGCCATTGAGAAAACTCTTGATCACATGGAGCAAAGACAACTGACAATCGCGGCTGCCCCTTCCGAGCAAACGACAACATCAGCAAGCATCTGTAGAGACGGAAGAGCAATTACAGAGACAGCAATGTCGGTCATTCAGCAATCATAGAAAGCAACGAAGTATCGCGATACTTTAGAAGCACCAATGCCATTCTGTGGCCTGGAAACAGGATCGCGAATCCTGTATCTCGCATTCTGCGAAGAAGTTTCAAGTAGCAAGAGACAGCAATGTTAAGTAAAAGAAATTACTTCAAAAACTATAAAATTTATTAAATAATTCTCTAATTTGGCAAGTAAGGTTGATATCATTCGATAGAATCGATCAAGACATAGAGATGTGCAAATCAAGATTCTTACATTGAATCGAATTTTATTTCTTTATTTGGATATCAAATCGATTCAAATTGACAAAATTTCTCCTGAATCAAATGGAATTATTAAAACGTGACTTTTAATTAACAACATATTATTAGATTAAATGCTAATATATAGATAATAAAAAAATTTTCTTTCTGTTTTACTTAGCAAGAAATATGGTTTTATAAGAATATCAATAAGTGTATGTAATTCGTATTTGAACCTCTTAGATCCGAAATTTTTTAGTTGAATTTGAATCATAAAAACTCAGATCTGAATAGAATTGAATCTTAATTCGATTTAAATCGATCCATATTTCGCACATCTCTATTAAGAAAATATCTTTTTCCACAAAGTGCAAGTCTTGAATGTTGCATTTACTAAGCCTATATTTACGATCTTATCGCACTCTAATGAGACACGACATTTCTCTACAGCCATGTCACAGGAGGGCATTTTTGTCATTTACTTTTTAAGCTACTAATTTAATTATCGAATCTTTTCTACGTCGATCTCTCATCCATCGCTCTCGCGACGAACGATTGACCCTTCGACTCTATTTAACATACGGAAACAGCTATGAGATGCGTAAAATCGCCTCGAATGAAAATTGGATCGATCGATCAGTGAATACACTTATCCTTTTTCGTTCGAAGAAGTTTCGAACGGATCCTTCTCTCTCTTTTTAGATCTAGCAAGGAAAGTTTGGAAGTATCTTTTATTGATTTTAATAACCTTTGAGTGTTTCTATTATTTTTTAACAATTCTATAGCATATTCGATACTTATTGAAATCGATGAGGCACATTTCCAGACATTTCCGAGTAAGTTAAGTTTTAATTCGAGCACCTTACATCTCGTGCTCGTTATCTTCTGTTGGGCGCCTTATCGACGAAAAAAAATGGATCCAGCTAAACTGCGAAATGTGTGATAATTGATTATTATTAGTTTACCTTACAAGGAAAGGGACTCAACAATTCTCCTCTGATTTTGATGAGCTTTAAGTACATTGTTTTTTAAACAAATAAATGGCACGCATTTTTTATACGTGTCCTATCTCACTTTTAAGGAGTGAAATACTTTTAAAAAAAAAAATTTTTTTCTTTCGAAACAAATATTGTCGAAACTAAGAGATAAAAAATGTTTGAAATAAAAGTTAGATGATTTTAAGAGTACTTTATAATTATAACAAAAAATATTTTTGAAAATTATTTATTTACATATCCCTACCATTTAACTTTTTTTTCTAAATTTAAATTTTTTTGATAAAATTAAAGATTATTTTAAGAATCAATTTAATTATATACGAATTCAACCAAATCAAATAGTTATTCATCGTAAAGTTATTTTCCAAAGTATCATTTTTGAAAAATAATTACGAACGTCTCTATACTTATATAATATATTTCTTTATGCGCTCGATTTTTTACGCAGCACATTTTACTGCGCATTTTTACATAACAGGAAATAACGGTATAAAGTAAACAAATCTATTTCGCAAACACTGTGTATACGTAATAATCACAGAAATTTTTATCGTGCACTACTAGACAACATTCATGTTGTCACATCATCTGAATGAAATTGTAATCAAAATTGAAGATATAGCAGAATGATGTACACGCAATGAAATTATGCACATATCTATTGCAATAAAGTTAATAGGAGTACGTTGCGCGATATCTATTGACAAATTGAAAATTGTGCGATATATGAACTTATCTTGCGTGAATGTGGCATGTCTCATCGGCCAAGGTACGTTATTGTTTACATGAATAACATTTCGCATTTATTCTTTTTTATTATTTTTGTTTTTTATTATTATATTATTTTATCTTTGTTATCTTGGTAGGTCTTCTTTAATCTTTTAATGTTGAGCGGAGATGTATCACTCCGAATAACATGGAAGATAATAATCGGTCTGTAAATTTTTGAAGAGAAACACGTTCTTCTGGAAACATAAAAAATAATAATCGACAATATCAATTTTGAAAAAGGGAACGTTCTTTTCAGAAGATATCTCTGCCCAGAAGTCGATGATATACTTTGGATTACAATAAAATTATTGAGAGTTAAAAGGTAAGAACATCTTCGAGTCAATAATGAATAATTAATAATTTGTCAGATAAATACTACCTTGATCAAAAAGTTCCCGGAATTCAGAAAATACAAGTTTTATTCATCAAAAGTGATATTGTCCCCTTCAAAGTACTCCCCATCGACTGCAACGCACTTATACCAGCGCTTGATCCAGCTCTCGAAACATTTCTGGAACTCT
>Ga0157364_1002562_pt1 | contig 17023 bp, 6 predicted proteins | sample AttsexASBM2_FD_111476 | JGI IMG/M metagenome (GOLD analysis project Ga0157364, IMG submission 111476) | Fungus gardens microbial communities from leaf cutter ant in Ribeirão Preto, State of São Paulo, Brazil - Atta sexdens ASBM2 | ecosystem: Host-associated > Fungi > Mycelium > Unclassified ... | reverse complement strand
ATATATATATATATATATATATATATATATATATATATATATATATATATATTGAGTACTTCAAAAAACCTGTTCCAGATGATTTGCTTTAAAGGCTTTGACATTCGAACTTTAAAATTTCAAAGATTCGAAGCTTTGAACAATCAAAATTAGACAATTATTAATTTAATATTAATAGGTGCGCATTTATAAAATTATGACAAAATTTGAAATAAAATATTTCCATATTGTAACAAATAAATAAAAAAAATACGTAAGTTTAATCATTTTCGATTTTACGTTTCTGTCTCGAGTTTCCGTTCTTAAAATTCTTTTACGTTAAGGAAGACTTATAATTAATAAAGCCAAAACATTCATATTAATTTACTATTTAATTTACTATCCAAATTATTTAAGAATATCATATTTTTCCAGGATGTATTTTAATTCATTCTTTTGTTTACAATATTTTTAGCATTTTTTGACTAAATTCGTCATCCGCACGTACTAAAAGTACGAATGTACTTTTCGAAAGCTTTGAAGGTCTTAAATTTCGAAACTTCAGAGCGTCGAAAAAATTCGAATCTTCAAATCAGTCAAAAATAACAGTCCTACTCCAGAAAGATAGATGCCATAAAGTAAAAAGGAAGAATATTGAGTGCTTTCCAATAAAAGACAATTACATTTTTTTATTTTACATTCATTAAAAAAAAATTACATTCTTGTTGTTTGCCAATGTTAAACGAAGATGGAATGATTTACTATGTTATCTATGTCATTTGATTGTCCTGTTGGAAAGCACTTATTTTCTAACAATAATTAAGTATAAGCTCTCACGAGGATATCTCGATCGCTACGATGATTGTTGGCGACGCATTTTTATATCGCCTCCGGGATCGAAACCAGATGTATATCTATCTTCGAATTTACGATGTGCGCTTTAAATGAAACATCGCTTTAAATGAAACATCGTTTCCATCTGTCACGAATAAATGTAGAGATTTCTGTGCAAAGGCTTTCCAAAATTGTGCTGGTCCGATTCTTGATTTTTTTTTCCCATGGAAGGTACAATGGATACAATGATGATACGGCGACAGGCGACCTCCCATCGATCGCGGTTTACGCTACCCTTCTGAAATTCATGTATATATGTACATCTGTGTACAGTATGTTGCAGCAAAAACTTGAGATTAGTGTATAATGTATATATATATATATACATTATACACTCTATATATATATATATAGATATTAAAATCTGTATATATATATATATATATATATATATACAGATTTTAATAAAAATGAGATAAAAAATTATTCATTTTAGAATGTATTCTATTTTAAAATGTTAAAAACAAGATAATTCATATTTTCATAAATTCTATTTAACGGAAGTGCGAGCAACAATTTAAAAATCATGTTTTATTAAATAAGAATATTTATTTTTTTTGTACATATTTTTTTATTTATTTTCGTAATAATTAATATTTTGTATAATATTTATTTCTCGAATAGTGTATAAACAAAGTTACGTTAGGTATTATATTTCTATTCCTTTAACTTAAACAAAATTAAACTGTATACATGAAATTCAATTAACGAAGCATTTGTTAATAAGATATGCGAAGAATTTATACCAATTAGCGTGTCTTTACTAAAATGTTTTAGTATGTAACTCGCTAATAAGTGTATAAATATTTAATAATAATACAATAAACGCACACACGCACGTTTATATATTCTTTATTATATATTATATATTCTCTAAAATTTTCAATAAATAAATATATATACACGTTTATACTTTACTACATGTATATTTTATCTAAATATTTTTCATTTAATAATTATGAAATCAAATTGACTTGTAATTAATAATTATAATTTAAATTATATTCAAACTTTTAACAAATTACATTGTAAATAGATGTTTCTTTAATCATTCTAATATGTATCTCACTAATTGAATGAACGTTTAATAATAATTAAGAAATTATTATCGTTCATGCAACGATCTCTTTAATTAAACTCTATTTAATTAAACTTTCGTATTTCTCCATTTATCTTATTTTCGAAATTAATATCTCACGTTTATGTGATCAACAATCCATAAATAATAATAATAATATTAATTCACTTTAAATTAGCATTAAAAAGATCCCAGCTTAGATCGTTATGGCCAGGATTTCCTTTTTCCTATTTGATGAATAATTTAGTATTGATAATAATTTTAAAAACATGATTTCAACATTAATAATTGTAACATATTGTGCAGGTTCTACCTTAACAAATACTCTTCCTGGACGAAATCGACATGAGTAGGAGCAACGAGAGCGGTATATCGTTAGCAACGCCGCCAGCGATTCATGTTGGGCCTATCGTCACACCAGGGTCCAATGAAACTATTTCCATCGTGATACCGTTATCAGCACAGCTGACCACAATGGCTAGTCAGAAAGTCGACAAGAATAGTAAGGATTACGGCAGTGATACAAAACGGGCAGTCCCAGTAATTGTCAATCCTCCTCGAAGGTACAGGAAACAGCGAGCTTTACCATAGATTCTTTCACAATCTGTGAATTCTAGATGTCTCAATCTGAAAAATACATATATTGAGTAAAACATACATATGTTATACATATATTGAATCGGATACAATTTTATTCTTGATGTAATAAGGATATTTTTGGTATAGAAGTTCACTTTCGTTGACTTTTAAATTTCTTAATGATCAAATTTTCATATTCTTTAAATTATTAAGATCTTTAGAATTTCTTCAATATCTTAACTATTCCATTTCAATCATTTTTCATTTAAAGTCAATTTTTACTTTTATCTTTTCAATTTTCAATAAACAATTGCTTACATTGAATAAGGTTTGTTTTTAACAGTTAATTTAAAAGGATTGAAAAATTTAAATACGTGCTTTTTTTTTCCAGTCCGAGGAACAGGACGTGTGGAAAAGGCTGTCCTTTTCCCACATGCATGCGATATGGACGAGCATTTTCTAGATTGCACGATTTGAAACGGCACATAGCTCGGCACGCGATGCGCAAGGAAAAGCTGCAACAAACTGAACAAAAAGTCGATATCGAAAACGCAACGAGCGATGCAACTTTACAAGACGCTCTTCTGCGCGATACAGGAAACAAGGGCGGATATCCTTGTCCGCGATGTACGAAGAGGTACAACGATGAGGATAAACTCAAAGCTCATCTGGTCTCACATGGCAAAGTACGATTTATTCGATTATTCTTCTAATTCTTAAACAAATTCTTAATTAATTAGAGCTAGAGATAACAGAAACAATTAAATAAATTTTTGAAACAATAAAAACGAAATGTTTATATTTTGTATATATAATTTGTTTCTCAAATTATATAAATAATTATATGTATTAATCATTTGTGTAGATAATGCCAAAGAACAATCACTTGAAGCAAGAGGAACATACTAGGAATATGCTGCAGAGTCAAGCGATGATAGATAAGTCGTCAACAATTGTGAAAAACGAAGACGACTTTCTTCTGGAAGAGATGCTATTGATAAAGAAAGATCCTCGAAGGACAGACAAAAACGATTCGAAGATTAGGTGCGATTACTGTTCAAAGACTTTCAAAACCAAGTGGACTCTGAGCTCGCATGTGGCCGCTCATGAAGGCCGTTTTCAGTATGACTGTGGTCTATGCGGTAAGAAATTCGTCAGGAAGAGCCACTACGAAGGTCATCTACGATCTCACGAGGCTGCCAGGCCGTACTCCTGTGAACAATGTGGTAAAACGTTCAAAGAGCTCAAGCATCGTCGTGAACATACCAAGAGAAAGCATCCAAGTAATCAGAGCGCAATACAAAGTTTGTTAGATAGCATTGGGCCGTGCGCGGCCGAAGAGACAAACATTGATCAGGCCAAATTCACTTTGTTAATGCCAGTAAATTTTGGCGGATAAGAAGAGTCGAAGAGGCCTTTGTCGTCTAAAAAAGATTACTGTGGATCCTTCATGTTCAACTGTAAGATTTTAATTCCTCGAAACTTTTTCGGATCAATCCAGATTAGAACATTGCATCCTTGGAACCTTGGGCCTTTTATACTTTGGCTTTTTGGAACTTCGGATGTTTAGATGATTCAACCCCTGGAATTTTTATTATTTAGAAGACGGATTCCTTGAAACTGTGAATACTTGGAAAATTGAATTCTTACTTTAAATCTTTCGAATAGTTGCTTGAAAGATGAAATTTTGGATCGATACTATCTTACATTTAGATCTTTGAAAGTGTCAATTTTTTTGGATTTTTGGAATTCTGAAGGTTGTAATGAAGTGAAATTTATCTTAAAGTATTCCAAAGTTACTCAATGACCAGAAAGTAATATGTTCAAACGACAACTTTTTCAAGTTGGATGATAAACAAAAACTTAATTGACTAATAATTGACAAATCAAAATCATGTGAACATTATACTGATTATATTCAATTTATCATTCTATTTATGAGAAATATATAAAAAAATAAATCTTGAACCAATGGAGTTACTTCTTGTATTCGTTTTATTCCTCGATCTTTACATTTATTTTATATAAATTTTTTAATAAAAAAATACATATTATATACTAATTATTTTTTTCAAAAACAGATTTTGAAAATAATATCGAGATGTTTATACAAAAATAATTCAAGAAATGATTAATTGAAGAAAAAATAATTTAAAGACAAAATTTAAGTTAATTATATTGCAATACAGCAATAGAAATCGTAAGTGTTATTACGATAATTTTTGTAGAAATACAGAGAATTTAAAAGATCTTTAAAGATAAAATTAGCATGTTTTTAGACTTGTATCATCTAGAATCTAGGAAGATGTATATTCATTTCAATCATAGGCCACAGCTTCTCGCTTGTCTTCAGATTGAAGTTATTCCCACAATGATAGGAGAGAATTGTGATATAAGACTCTTTTGTTTCATGCAAATTAGAGAGTTCTTACTCCTCAAAAGATTCTTGCAAAATTTCGAGAATTCTTGTCCTATAACCGAAAAAAAAAAATTCTTTCAATCGTGATCGGTATGCAAAGACGCACATAATTTTCATGATTGATCGCGATCGATTGTAATTGCTCACGATCGCGAGCAAGGACGAAATCCAAAAGGAGTCAAATGGGCGCGAAACGGCGGAGAGTATTCTCGCGATGCAGACAGGACGCACAAGAATGCAAGAGTGTCGGATACACGTTGGATAGTTTACCGCCGGAAATCCTCAGTATCATCCTGAAGATGCTACCATTGCACGATGTAGCCTGCACCGTTCGTTTAGTCTCCAGGTAGATCCAATGCCAATTTAGCAAAATTAAAGGCAGTTTTAAAAATTACGAAAACAATTATTAGAATTTTACCGATCATCTATATTTATTCTAATTAATTTCCTAATTTACTATTAATTTTTGGAATATATTGTGAATTTAAATATTAAATGTTTAGAAAATACATTTTTTTAATGGATAGATTTTATACTGTAATTTCTGCACTGCATAACTGTGATCCTAAATATACTTCAGTATTTTGCTTTTAAATTTCAAAATTGGAAGTCATAGAAAGAAGAATTTGATGTTAAAAACTAAATCATTTAAATCTGTCAACTTCAAAACCATCAGATTTAAAAGAAAATTTTGGAATTTCTTGTTCTTCTTAAAAATTATAAATCCTAAATCAATCTTTTAAATTCCAGCTTTCCCTAAAAACTCATATTTTCTAAAGAAGTCTAGATACTTTCTCATTTCTTTCTTGATCCTAATTGTTAAATAGACGCTGCTACGACATTGCTGCCACGGTACTGAACAGCGAATTTCTAGTGGCTGGCACCAAGCTTGAGATTGCAATAAAACGCACGGAAGACCTCATGAACAACGTAAAGACTAACACGGAGTTAGTAGAATGCAACAAAATTTTTAACGCGCTGGAACTTATTCGCTGCCAATATCGAATGCTGAAGGCAGTCACATGGCGATATACTCATCCAAGGTTTCTGAATTCTTCAACCTCAAACTGATGAATCTATATTAGATCATTGCTATTTGGTTGCTATAAAATCCCGCTAGTTTATTCAAGATTATTGAATTGATTTTTAAATCTCTCCATTTAAATCTGTTTGCTATTCAACTTTAAGAAATTCCTCATATTCAATATTTTCTTCCATGTCCTTATAATTTAAAAATATACACTTTTATATTTTTTGTGCTAAATATTGTATCTTCTCTCCGGAGTTTAAATATTTTTTAAAACTTCTAAAAATTAAAACATATGATATATTGAGGAAAAAGTCTTTTTACAAAAAAGACAAAAAGATTTTTAGCAACCCATATATTCTATTTTTTTTAAATTGGCAATTATACAACTTGATAGAGCAACGTTTCAACTTTAAGAATCTATATTTTTAATTGCGATACGATAATTTTTAACTTAGTTACGTGCAATAAAGTTAGAATGTTCCTTTTTATTTAATTTAAGAGAGTAACTTGGAAATAAAAAAATCATAGGAACATTAAAGAAAAAAAAAATTTTGTGGAGAAAACTTCGAGCTTTCACGATAGATAATCAAACATTTGTTCAAATTTTGTTGAGCACGCTACAGACCTACAAAGAAAATTTCTTACTTTTTTCAGTAGTTTTCTATATGTAAAAATTACAAAACTCACATAAATTAAAAAAATATAGCAACCATTCAAAAGTAGAGATTTCAAACTTTAAAATCTTTTTTTAAATTTAAATTTTGATCATTTTTAATAAAGATATTAATGAGGAAAAGTTTTTTTACAATTTGTAAAGGGACTTTTTCCGTAATATAAGATAAAAAAACTTTAACATTAATGTATCGTTAAATATTAATGTATTAATTAATTGATTTTTATTCGAATATTCTTTTCCGATTTAAAATATATTTTTTCCTGCTGAATGGGCATTAATTTTAAGAAAGAGAATTCCGTTAAATTTATGTAAACGTATAAAAAAAGGATCAATACTTCCTTACCTATTTTATTTACGTTAAATAGATCACGTGATTTACCCATCTCCTGCTTTTACGGCGGTAGAATCCTCGATAATCTCAATTGCCTACTGCAGACGGTCTTCAATCCTTGCCAAGAGTCGCGCGTCTTTAGTTATATCGATCTGCAGATCTTCACACGCACTTGTGAGAATTTCATGGATCACTTCGAAAAAGTTACTGAACGCAAAATAAATGGGTAATCTCCTTATTTTCATCATCTCACCATTTAATATTGCATTTAATATCACTTGTCAGCGTTCGATTAATGAATCAACAATCTTCGATCGAATAGCTATCGCTCATGTTCGTTTAAGCAATGATCAGTAAAGACAAATCGTCAATAGATCTGCGCTGGTATCAGGATGTAAGATAGTCGACGTTCTGGACTGTCTGGAAGAAGGTCGGCAGGTGCTATCCTTTAGGATTTCATCAAGAACTGACAATCCCGTGGTAAAGAATTTTTGAAAATGCGATATTCAATGATAAATAGAACATATCGAATATTTTGACACATTTATATATTACAAAAATCCAAATATTATTTAAAATTAAAAATTTTTTTAAATTTTGAAAGTCTTGAATGTATTGAATCTCGTGAAATCTTGAATTTTTCAACAATATATTTTTTCCTTTTACATTTATAAAACTTTATTATCTCAAATTATTTTGTTTATAAAATTATTAAGATATTTTATAAGATATTAAGATTTGAGAGAAGAAATTTTATTTTTAACAATTTCTCTTATATTTTATTTTAAAACGAAAAGATTTCCAATTTCTAAGGGAATTTTCTAAAATCAAGAATTTCAAACATTCAAAATTTTCAAAATTCCTAAGAATTTCTAAAAATGTCTCGTAAAGCAATCTAAATTTTCAAATTTTGATTATCTAAGATAGTCGAGAAAAATCACTGATAGCAATATTTCTTTAATATTATACAAATTATACAAAAACATTTCTTAAATGAAAATCTTAAAGCAAAAAAGAGATTTATAAGAATTTAAATCAAAACAGAGTCTGTGGATATTGCACTATTATATATATCGCTATTTTACTTCAAATGTGACACGACTAAAAAAACTAAAAAAATGATTCTCAAATTATTATGAATAAGTTAACATACTCGCTCAATCATTATAAATAAATTAATTTTAAAAAAAATTATCAAAATCATCACAACTCCAAATAATTAAAATAAGAATCAACTAAAAAAAAGTTTTTAAGGAGTTTCAAGTTTTTGTGAAATAAAAATGACATTGGATCATGTTAAGAATTTTTTAATGGCTGTTTGATTAGTTAATAATTTTCTATCTAGTTTTTCTCTTTTCTAGGAAACTTAATTTTTTTAGTTGTGTTAATTTAAAAAAAACCAAATTATTCCAGGATAATTAACATACTTATGAAATAAACGCTTGTTTACTTTTCAAGCAAAAGAGGGTATATACAGGGTGTCCCATTTTAAACGACTTAAATTTCTCTTGAACAGTGCATTTTAGAGAAAAATATTTCAAGACAAAAGTGTTTTGTGATTTCGAGGATGATACCATTAATTAAAACTTAAATGGCGTTATCAAGATTAAAGGAAGGTCAAAGTGACCTTTGTCCTGACCTTAACAATGCCATCTAAGGTCAAATCAATACCATTTTATGTCCTCCTCGAAGTCACAAAACTTTTGTCTGAAACATTTTTCTCTAAAATGCCCTGTTCAAGAGAAGTTTGAGATCATCATTTAAAATGAGCCCTGTATATAGAATATGGTCCAATCCATCTATTTAATTTCCAGGTCAGCATGCATCTCAAATACGTCTTAAGACGCGCATGGTTCACATGCTTACGGGTGCCTAATGCAAGTAACGAGTATTGCTGGCGGGACAAGCAACGATATATGTATCTGAGATTACGCCGTTTAGTTGGCAGCTACAACAAACATCTGTTTCATAAACTGCATTATGAACGCAAGCTCATTCTTCGAGCGATGGTTCGTAAAATTTAACTAGTCGCTGAACAGCTACTACACAGCCATTTGTCAAAAGATTTCATAAATCGATTAAAAAAAATAATAAACAATTCTATTTTTGGTCAAAGGGAATTATTACTGCTTAATAATATCTATATTAATACGCAAATTTTTTTCAAATACATTTTTAAAAATCACAAACTAAAACTGAAATAATACCTTAAATTAAATTAAGCAACAATTTTAATAATAGTGATTACCAAAGCATCTTAAAAACCTGTAAATAATTCATTGCAAAATAATTATTAGCTGTTACATAGATGATGTTTATTAATTTATCAAAAAATTTGTTTATCTGATATATAGTAAAAATGCATTTTATTTTTTTCAATTGAGATTCTCCGCCTTTTCAGGCGCCATCGTTAGCATCCCGAAGACCACCGCCGGCTTCCACGTATTCAGGATATGGCGAATATGGGGGCCAGTTCTTTTATTATGGTAATATGAGCAAATACGCTTACGAGAATAGATTCAAATACACCAGGATCAGTAACGCGGGAAACACCGGCGGAGAAATTGAAGAGGAGACTAATAGGCCTTGCTTCGATTTGATCATTGGAATCCAATTAAGGCAATTTACTAAGAATAAAAAATTATTTGTAAAAATCACAATAGTAAAAAAAGAAACCTTCCCGATTTTCCTGTAAACAGTTTGTTTAAAAATCTTCTTGTCTTTTGCTTAATTATGATTGTCGCAAAATGAAGTTTTTTCTGAAAATTCTTGAAAATAAAGCTTCTTTATCAACTTTAGTGAAAAATAAAATATCTGAAATTGGAGAGATATTATTAAAATAATATTTAAACTCTGCTTTATCAATAATATTATAAAATAATCACTTAATGATTATGAGATTTTTTTTTCTAATATTGTTCTATAATAATCGTTACATAATATCGATAACATTATTATAAAATAATAGAGTAAATTAAAGCAATTGTTCAATGAACGGCTTCTCGATTAAGTGTCTAAAGTTTGCATTTTTTTTCGAGTATAAAATAAAATAAAAAACTGTCAATCATGATTTTATTAATTTAGATGTTCGCCAGAATTAGCGCCGCTTGCCACAAGGATGAATCTGAAAACAGACAGCCTTGATAACTGTGGTACCAATCCGAATCAAGAATTATACCTGAAACTAAGTGTAAAATGCGCGGTGTCCAAGATCAACAGACTGCCAGATACTTTCACCTGGGAGGTGTGTAATCCTCGAAAGAACCGTTTGCAATGTCGGTGAATTATGTATACATTCTTATATCTAATGTACAATAATATTTAGCGATTAGACCGATTTTTATTGTTATGTAACTGAAGATAAAATAAAATGGTCCGCACATTTTATTCGAATATTGAAGTTTTTAAACACCTTCTATTTTACTACAGATAAAAATAATAAATTTATTTTGCTATATATTGCACGCCAAAATTCTCGCTTCTGATGTCATAATCTAGTGAAAAAACATGTATATAGTCAAAGAATAGAAGGTTTAATCTGTAAAAACACAGCAAAAGGTCATAAAATGACATGTTGAAAACCAAGTGACTGAAAGATGTATATTTATTTACAAGAAAACTTTCTTAAATAATGAAATGTCTTTAATTCACGGATGCTGTTATGCTGACTGCTTCCTCCTCTACTCGATGAGACTGCCACGTGATGGTGTTCAATTTCTTAGCGCGTTTTTCCAAGATACCGTAGGCGAAATGATTAAGTAGAATACCTTTAGGTAAAGCAATGCCTTGAAAGCGATATAGACCATCCATGGATCCATCTGTGAGTCTGTGTATTGCCGATACAGTAACGCGTCCCACCAGGCCGCTATTGCTTACCATAGGGCCTTTGCTAATATCCACATGGTCTCCCATACGATACAACGTTACTCTACCGTTGTTACTGTTTTTCACAATATTGGGTATCTGCTGGGATTTGAAAGGATTATCCTGAAAGTAAATATATGATCAAACTCTTATCAAGTAATTCTAAAAATAATAGCAATTGTTTGTAAAATAATATCTCAATATCCAGTTTTAACATCTTAATGAAGGCTGTGTTCCAAAATTGATTGCCAGTACTGAAATCTATAGTGCACGTAAACTATAACATTTTCAGTGCTAGCAATAAATTTTTGGGACACAGCCGTAATAATCTAATGATATAATTGTATGTGATAATATAAAGTGTTAAAAAAACAAAATTCTTCTTTAGAAATATAATTCAACTTTTACAAAACGCAAATTAGTAAATTAGCAACATAGAAAGTTGAAAAAATACTCCAGAAGAAATGTATGCGTGAATATATGTAAATCCTATACAGAAATTTAATTCAAAACAGGAACATATTTTTTGATGCTAAAAGTGAAAAAATTTTCAAGTTTAATTATATATTCTTAATCTATAGTACAAGACTGTTTGAAAAATACAAATAAAATATTATTAACAGAATTACTGTTTCTAAATCTTGTTTGACATATATATTATAAACATACAATCCTTTCAGAGAAAACACTATTTTTTTTCCTAGGATTTTATCAGACATGTGTTCTGATCACGAGTTAAAAAGTGATTAGAAACAACTAACAATTTGCATTTCACGATTAATAAATTAAGTCAATTTTATTCCATCTCTACCTGAAACATATCCAATGCAATACTAGACGACACTTCCAACCTTTCCAGTAGTAATTCGCGATTTTTCAATTTGACAAAAAGTGCAGACATGGCACATAATTCAGAATTAGTTGGCTGCCAGTCCGGCAGATCAATAAATACGTCATAAATGAAGCTACCTGAGGTAATATTTGGAATAGGAAAACTGTGCAAGTGCAAATTTATATTGTCCTTGAATGCAGAATCCGCTACAGCGCCCAGAATAAATGAGCAAGTTCGCCAGAAGGCGTAGTTAACCATCCGTATCCGTGGACTTTGCATGGTAGTCAGTTGCAATTCGCAGTCACCCGTAAATGGTCTGTGCATGTCCCAAACTTGATTATCCACCAAGGCAATAGCCGACATCTTAGCAACGCTTTCAGAAATGTGCCTGGCACAGTCGTACGGTGTAGAAATGTTTCGATTCATTGCCATTATAATCTCTTCTTCTGCCGACTTATATTTCACTTCTATCTTCTCAATTCTACCCAATTCTGATCGTTGCCTCCGCTTCTCTTCGTCAAAAAGCTGGTTCCTTTGTTTCCTGGCTTCTGCCTTGGACAATGTACCAGCGTATCTCGAAGACATAATCTGCACAGGTAGCTTCAAGCCACCTGCATAGAACTTCTTGCATCTATATGATAAATTATACTCAATCAACACAGAAAATAATGGGTCATCAATTCTAAGCAGAATCGTAAGACTTGTAACATATTTTTGTAAAACTTGTAAGAACTTATGACTAGTATTCTAATTTTATATATACATATCATAATAAGACATATGATTATTCGTAAATATTTATAATTTATTGCAATTTTATGCTTAGTAAGAAGGTGTCTGTAAAAACATCACATAAAGGTATAAGCACTTAAAAATTCTTACAAATCTTACAAGAATATATTACGAGCCTTACAATTCTGTTTAGAATTTAAACATAAAACATTTATAATACATAGTAAATAAAGTATTATTAAGATAAATTTTTTTCATAATATACAAGATGATTGATTTTAATCTTTCTCTTCTTCTTCACTCGTATTTGAAATGTTTTTTGATAAAACATGCATAATTTTTTAAATATCTGCCTGTTAAGATTAAAATGAATCACCCTTAATATTAGGTTATTGAAATGAATTGTTCGTGATACGCAAATTTATTCAAATTTAAGAAGTACAAACTTTACATTAATATTAGTTTATAACAAATATCGAATTGATTCTCAAGATTTGTCTTGAATTATTTCGCCGATAACAAGAACACCTCGATAGAAAAGAAACACAACTGTAAACATAGACCTTAAAACAGAAGATTTACAATTCTAAGAGTAAGAGATACATTGAAATGAATTGATTTCACTAAAATACTAAGACAGATAAAATTATTTAAAATTTTCTTAACATTTAAAATAAAAATACATACCCATGCAACATGTTGAGGTTAGGACGCTATAAATTAAATCTCAACAGATTTTGCGCAACCCGACATATGTGATTACTTATATAAAAAACATTGAAACGATTTTTTACGCATGTAACAATAACTATATTGTGTTCTTTAATTAGAATTACTTTTAGAAACTATACTGTTCGGATAATAATGGATCAAGAATGAAAACACGCTAGCGCTACTTTGACATGAGGTTTATTCATTTGCACTTTTTAATGACTCCTGCACACTAGCGCGGAAGGGGCTGTGCACAATAAAAGGAACAGAGAATAGAAAACAGGAGCTCGATTCTGTATTTTCAAACAAGATGAAAATTACAAAAGTGAGCGAATTTACTAAGTGTTGACCAACGACATTATCAGTATCCTAATAAATTTGTTCACTTTTGTAATTTTCACCTCATTTCAAGATACATACAGAATCGACTCCTTGTTCTCTATTCCCTAGAAAACGATTCTATATCAAACAAGGGTTGTCAATCAAGTCCCGCTACAAATGCTTTGCAGCATTTGATCAATTAGAAGAAAGAATTTTATAAACTGACCGATTAAAAACGCTTCAAAGCGTTTGCAACATCACGTTGACCATATCCTTCCTACTTCAGCAGTGTTGCTAACCCATACAAATTAAAATCATGCCTAGAGATTTTTATTACCAACATTTATTACCAACATTAGTACCAACATTTTCCAGTCTAATTTTTTTCGGGAAAATGTCATGTAACCAAAATTAGGATATTTCTATTTCTAGCTGTTGGGGATTTTTAAAAAATATGTGCTAGGGGAAAATATTCAAAATGATCTGGCAACATTGATTAAAGGAAAAAGAATTAAAGAGATGAAATGGAGTAAAGTACGTGAATGAACGTAAAGCAGAACGTAAATTTTTGTTATTAATTAAGTTAGTAAATAAAAAATATTTGATATAATTGTATACCTTACGTAAATATAAATGTAAGTCAATATATATACATATAAAGCATTGAAAAACTATAAAGCCGGTTCCACAAATGTAATTAATTTTTATCTTGGTTTAAAATTTGCTATTTACCTTTCTCTAATTCTAAGAATTAGATAAAGATAAATGTTAAATTAAACTGAGATTAAAGTTAATCTTATATTTATAGAACTGGGCCTAATGTATGATATTCATAATTGGCTATTTTTAACAAGTCGTTAGTCTTTAGGAACAATTAAAAACACATGGAACAATATAATTCAATTCTTAATTATTAACACAATATTCTGTTGTTATTGCTGTAAAACAATACGTTCTAATTTTGTTCTTATTTTGAGATTCATTTCAAGATTCAGATTGGAGTTATGCTATTCAAAAAGAGTCGCTAATTAATTAGATTATTACATACACATCTATGTAATAAAATCCACTGTTGTTGAAATATATATATTATTCTATCATGTACAAATTATTTGGTACAACTATATCTTTCTTTTAGATTTATTTAAGCAAGTATTACAAGTCTTGAGTCGTTGATGCTGCAGGGAAAAACAGAGTATGATATTTCTTGAGGAATTAGGAAGATGTGCTACAACAAGCGAGACATGCCCGAATTGCGGACAACCTACAAACGCATCCTTTTCAAGGCTTGTAAAAGATAGTTGTGGCCACACCAAGTGCCGAATGTGCTTGCTATACGAGGAGCATGGATGTAAAATCTGTGAAACTCAACACTATGTTCAAAGAGAAGGTATTCAGGATTTTTTGGGATTGAAAGGCTGTTCTTTTTAACTGCTTCTTAACTATCATTTTTGGTCTATCTTTTCTCTTTTTCTTTTTACGTTGAAGAAACCAAAAATTCAGCTAGAAAGAACAGACCAAAGCAGCTTTCGAGTTGTCCTTGTCAGATTTTTTTGCATTTTATGATTTAAGTTCTTTCCATCTTATAATAAAACTTTTGATAACGCAGAAGAACCATGCATTGTGAACAAAGAACAAAGTGATACACGAATATTGTCGCATGAAGTGGTATTGCCATTAGAATTAGTCATCAACAAGGATTCCAAATCTAAGGAAAATCATTCGGATTCAAACTTTGCCGAATACGGATCGTCGAGTCTCTATGAGAACATCACTTTTGACAACAACGAAGGAACTTATGGATCTGTAGCAGTCACCAATGACGCAGTCACTAATGACACAGTCATTAATCACACAGTCACTAATGATAATTCCAGCGAAACATACATTCCAAGACTAGAATCTTATAATGTAGCATTGAACATTGAGAATCATTTGAGAAATGACACTGATCATGATTCGCAGAATTTGCAGAATCAATATGAAAAAAATGTAGATACCGATCTAATTTTTTTATAATTATATATTTCATTTGTATAAAGATTTTGCAAATCCATTCATTATAGCTATTGTTCGTCAACTCGTACAGCAAATAATTTTTATTTTATTTTTTCAATGATTATTTTCCAAAATCAAGTTCTTAATTTAGTTTACACTGGGAGAATTAATTATTTATTTTTTAGTAATAAATTTCTAATTTAAATTTATTAGTAGTAGTAACTTATACTCCCCGTGTTTTATATTAAATTAAATACTCGATTGGAAAATAACTATTAGAAAAATAGAATGCAATTGTTTGCAATGCAAGTTGATGGAGCATATTTTTATTTGTTTACAGAATGATCAGGCAAAAACGAAAAATAGTGAGAAGGAGGTTGTGGAAAAAAACAAAAACAAAAAACGTCGTAATCGTAGTCATATAACAATACTATCTGGTACTCCAGAAAGATACAAGTGCAACATATGTGATAAGATCTTTCGCAATAAGAAGGGCAAATGTTATCATGATGCCTGTGTAACAGGTATCAAACCTTATCAATGTACCTTATGCGACAAGAGCTTCGTCAAACGCTCTCATTTCGAATATCATGAGAGAGTCCATAGAGGATATAAGCCATACAAGTGCAATCTCTGTGACAAGGCTTTTCCTCAGCAGAATAAGCTCAACAGACATATGTTTTCTCATAGCAGTAAGTGTGCTTTATTCCCGTCACATTACACATTGGAGAATGAGGATTGCGAATTAAAGATTAGAATTTAATTAAAATCAAATAATTTTAATTTTAATCCGTTCCATTCTAATTGGCTACATTTTAATCCTCAATTCGCAATCTTCAGTCTTCAATGCGTAGTGTGACACAGGCATTAGAATTATCCAATTAATTACAGCAAGTCATTATTAATCAGGATTGGGTAAGTTAATTTTTTAAACTAAATTAAGTTAAAGTAATGGCTTGTAAAATTATATAAAATTAAGTTAAAAAAAATTCAAGGAATAAAGAATTAATTTAGTAAAAGTTAAGATTGAATTAATTTAAATTTAAAAAAAGTTAATTAAAAAAAATTATTTTTGAGATCAATAATTTTTCTTGTCCTAATTTTTCTTATAATGAGATTACTTTAAAGTAATTACTTACAAATATAGATTATAAATTTAATTTTATATTCATATGTAAGTACTTATATATAATAAGAGTTATATTATAAGGCGTTTTGTAGAATCTTGCAAGAGAGAAGGGAATATGTTGCATTATTTTTTTTCTTTTAACCTTTATCTAATTTTTTCTTAATTTCTAAACGACTACTCATGCATGTTTACGACTACATCGACTAGATATTTGTTACAAAGAAAAAAACGTAAAAATTTAGGAAGTGCAGTACTGTTCTACAACAATTCTTCAGCTCATTTCATATTTATATTGCTGAAATATATAACATTTATACCTAAAATTATGATTTAAATTATGATTTAAAAGTATGATTTAAATATAAACGGGAATTGAAAAACTTAACGAATCAATAAAAAACTGGCTATCGGTGTGACTCTTATTACAGTCTCTTTCATCATAAAATCATT
>Ga0157364_1002561_pt1 | contig 17024 bp, 11 predicted proteins | sample AttsexASBM2_FD_111476 | JGI IMG/M metagenome (GOLD analysis project Ga0157364, IMG submission 111476) | Fungus gardens microbial communities from leaf cutter ant in Ribeirão Preto, State of São Paulo, Brazil - Atta sexdens ASBM2 | ecosystem: Host-associated > Fungi > Mycelium > Unclassified ... | reverse complement strand
ATATCCGATTCACTCCAAGTGATAAAGTTTCGTACAGCGAAGCTACGTGGTCGTATTACTGATGTAACCGTTATTCAACATTTCTGATTTATTCATGTAATCTCCCGTGCGTTTGTTGTTTTCCGTTTTGTCACCATTGATTTGAACGTCCACTGAAGGAAATTCTACGTGTAAAGAAGTAATTCCCCTTTTTTCAATGCCTGACATGATTTCAGGACTCCTGTTTTCGTAATCGGGATCATCCTGAAGCTTAGACGGATTTGGGCTATCGAGAAAATTTCGTTTAACTAAACTTTGTGGACTTCCAGATTTTCCTAAAGAACCTTGACTTACGTTACTGCGGGAAGTACTTTTCTTATATATAAAAGGCGAGCTCCTGACTGATTTAAGGCTGCCTTCTACAAAAGGCGAGTTTAACGTGTCCTTACTAGATACGAGCGAATCTCCGGAGATACCGCCAAATTCATCAAATCCAGCCTTGGGTACTTTTATCGAGTTCATGTCATGGAAATTGGAAGCTTTTGAGGTTTCGCCATACGAATCTGCTCCGTATCGTGGACTTAAGGTATTTTTATTGCGAGGTTCAAAACTTGCAAAGTCACCAAAGTCTTGACGCAGCGGCGAATCTTCTTCTCCCTCCATTTCTTCCTCCCGTAAATGCTCTTGTAGAGCAACCATTTCTAAATCTCTGTTTAAATTAAATAATTAAATTACACACATTTAATTATAATCGATATGAAATTATATACTTACTGGTCAGTTTGTGGTGAATGCGAATTATTTTGATTTCGAGCTTCGATTCCTTCCGGACTATGATAAAAACTAACATTCTCAAAGTCTTCTATACTAACTTCTTGCAATAACTGCGTCTCGATGTCTATAAAGGTAGGTCTTCTCGTGGCTCTATGATTCCAGGTACGCCTCATTAAATTATACAGTGAATCAGGACAATTTTCCGGTCGTTCCATAACTCCCCCCTCAATTACATAACGCAATACCTAAAAACAACACAATAATAATTTAAAGAAATGTATAACAACCAAAAATTATTTTTTTGAACAATTTGTATTTACCTGATCATTCGACAAGCCTTGATATGGCTGCGAAGCTAATGTTACCATTTCCCAGAGAACAACTCCGTAACTCCAAACATCAGAAAAACTAGTGAATACACCATCTTTCAAACTTTCTGGTGCCATCCACCTGACTGGTAACAGCCCTTTGGACCCTTTTCGATAGTAATCGGTTTCATATATATCTCTTGTCATGCCGAAATCACCGATTTTTACAGTAAGATCTTCGGCTACCATACAGTTACGAGCAGCTAAATCTCTGTGGACAAATTTCTTTGCGGCGAGATAAGACATGCCGTCTGCAATTTCAACTGCCATTTGCAAGATATCTCTCAATGTCGGAGGTTGTTTAGAGTTCTCGCACACATCCGGTCGGTGACTTCTCAAATATGTCTTTAAATCACCGTTTACCATCAATTCCATAACTACCAATGTAGGTTGACCTTGCGACACTACGCCCAACAATCTGACAACGTGATGAGTATTAAAAGCCCTTTAACAAGAAAATTATAATAAGTTAGAAAGGAGATACATAGAAGGAGATACATATTGTTAGAGAGGAAATAATTAATTCTTACTTCATGACGGACGCTTCGTTAAGGAATTCTATCCGTTCACGGTCGGTTGCATTTTCATTTACAGTTTTCACAGCACACCGTACTTCCGGTTTGCCTTTCACGACATCCCTGGCCAATCCTTCGTATACCATGCCAAAAGAACCATTTCCTAATTCCCGTAATAATTGAATTTTCTTTCTGGGCACTTCCCATTCGTCCGGTACATAACTTGTGCTTACATATTCCGGATTCACTGTCGCGATAAGCCGCATACTAGGCACATTTCGCATTGATCTCTTTTTAAATACGTATAATATTGTTAAAGAACTAAACGTTATGACAATACCCAATATCGACCAGAATAAAATCCAGAATGTACCAAATGTACCGTATTCCGGTATATAAAAATATTTCACTTCGGTATACGCGCCATTTCCAGCTAAACTCGTAGCTCGTACTTTTACAGAATAATTTCCAGGAGAAAGTTCCTTCAAGACGTATGAGTTGCCCATGTTAGTAAAATCGCGTCTTGTGATACATACCACTGTTGCTTGTATCTATATACAATATACGGAAATGATTGTATTACAGACGATAGCATGTACAAGATACATTCTAAATTATAAATTACTTCCCTCTTTTTAAGAAATATTTTTTACATTAAATTCTTTCTTGTTTTTATTTCAGAAACACTTACAATGTAAATAAAAATTAAAAATTGTGTATTACTCACATTTTTTATGTCAATTCTTTTATACTCAATCTGATACGTGACTATTAGGCCATTAGGTTGAGGTGGTTCGTCCCAAGACAATGTAACTATAGTGAAACTGTTATTCTCGCCAGAAGTCTTTAATTCAAAAGTGTTCGATGGAATATTATCTGCACTCTCCATAGATAACGTACGGTACGTTTTCATGCTCTTCGTCGAACAATTCTTACTCTTCGTATCATTCCCAACACGTTCTCGGCAAGCTTGAACTTCAATATTGTACGCAGCAAAGTGTCGAAGATTTCTCATAACGAAAGTAAGATTGGTGCTGGGTATTAATCGCTCGAATACCGTGAATGTACCATTCTCCACTTTATCGTTAGTACTTTCTCTATCCTAAACATGAAATATTAAGAGTTATATTCAATTTTAAACGATAAGATAAAATACTGTAATTTTACGTAATTAAATGCAGTTAATGAAATTACTATTGATTCATTTCGTAGTATTAATATTTTTACCATTATTTCTGTGGAAGTTAAATTAATCTCTTAATCAATTTGAATACAAATATACGTGATATAAAATACAGAAAGAATCATGTTCGAAATATCACTTATAATAAATAAAGTAAATAAGTAAATAAAGTGCAGTACTCAATTTTTTTAATTTTTATATTTGTTTGCTTATACTTAATAATCGTTATTGATAGGGAATCTGAAATTTTACCTGATCATACGTAAACTCTCTGGCTAGATCCGCTGCGATTAACATTTCACTAGTGTGACGTCTTCTACGCTGCTGCGATAGTCGTTTTACATAAACCTGATTGTGTAGCGCATTTTCGAAGGCAATCGAACTGGAAACTTCTTTTTCACGCATCGATTGATCCGTCGTTTCACGATCAGAACAGATGCACGAATCAGTTTTTGCGAACTCCTTCTCCAACTCGTTATGCTTTTTTTCTTCCTCCGCTATAACTTCCTCTGGTGGTTTTGTTTCAGGTAACGGCATAGCTGAAATTAGTAGTAATTGATTAATAATGAATTAACTGTATTTCGAACTGTAAAAATATTTACAGTGCAATAAAAAAATGTAGCACACTCATAATAATTATTATATGACCGTGACAATATACTCGTATTAGAAAAGAATTTTGTTTACATTATTATATTATTATATATTATTGAAAAAAATGATTAAATGATTTAAATTACGTTCGTCACAATAATTCCTCTGGTCAATGAAATTCGGGTCATCGGGCTCCCAACGACCAACAATGCGATAATGCGTTAGATTTCCATTTTTATGAAGTGGTGGAAACCAGGATATAACCAGCTCGTTGCTAGAATTACTCCAAGTCGATAAGGCTCTGGGAGAGCTAGGCGCATCCGGTAGCGTCGTAAAGTACTTGACTTTACTTTGGGCGCCTGATCTTTCCGTGGCTATGGTGTAAGTCTTTACGTAGTAAGCATACTGAGTATACGGCTTCAGTAGGGTCAGTATGTGAGTGTGATAAACAGGCTCTTGTGATTCCGTGCCGTTGTGGGGCTGCGGCGTTGTGCTCTCAGCGGAAACGTCCTCCACCCGCCAGCCATCACCACCACAAGCATCACGGCCATCGTACATAGTTATATTCTGATTAGGCGCTTCGATAAAGTAAACAACATAACCCAAGAGGGACCTGGTATCGTGATGCGTAAAAGCCTTCCACTCGATAATAGCTCCTCTAGATGACTTCTTAGTGACTTTAGTCTTTAGCTCGGTGACGTTACATGCAACTTTATCTCCATTGCTGCTAGATGCTACATCGTGATCAGTGAATTCTTCCAATTTGGCCTTCTCTCGTAGTTTTTCGATTTCGTGCAGACACAATTTCGGATTGAAATGAAAGAAGAGCTTAGCGGGGCCTCCACTGGACAAAATGGTAATATTCGGGTGCGTGTTCCAGTCCCAGAGTTCTTGAAGATTCTGATTATCGAGGACGGCGAGACTATACTTGCCATTCTCGAGTGTTTGACCGCGTATTACGCGCAGATTCTTCAGAAAGTTGAGAGATATCAGTGGGAAGCTGCGGACGATCTTCAAATAGCCGTCTATCTCCTCGATCGTGCTTAGGCTATCCTCGAGTTCTTTTACGATGTTTTTGCCACCGCGTATTTGTATCTCGAGGCTACCTGCGATGTGTGTACATCCGCGTAATTTCTGTGCCGAAGCGATGCTGTCCACATTTGCACCAGCACATTCCTTTAAGCACGACGGACCTTCACACTTCTGGCAGGTTGGGGGCTTACCCTTCTTCTCTTCACTCTCCATGTAACCCGGAGGGCACTCGATTACGCAGGTACCATTGAACGGCTTATACGGGCGTGACTTCATAGCATCTGGCGCTTCGCGCGGCTTTTGCATCTGAAGGCATTCTTGCTCTTCGATGCAACGTCGATTCATAAATTCGTACTTGCCTTTTGGGCAACGATCTTTACACTCTTTATTTATTATTACATTTTTGCAAACGGTACAATCATTGGCCGTCGGTCCTGTGCATCCACCTAAACAGAACGGATGACAGCATTCTCCCGTACTGTTGCAAGCTCTATTCTCGCACTTCCAGTCGCATACTATAAAGATAAATCGTTACGTTAAAGTAAAACGCTATTTATCGCATTTTTTCGCGAATTAAATAGATAATAACTTACAAATTATGCTGATAGATTATTATTACGTACTATTAATTATACATGCTATTAATTATATGTACTTGTGGAGGTATTCTAACTAGATGTATTTATATACGACACTCTTAAAAAGATGAAATAAATATGTAAACTGGAAATTTCACATATAGAACAAGTAGTTGTATAAGATAAACTAAACTCTACTAACTAACTAAACTCAAATCGTTTAACTACTAATTTCAAAAAAATTTAATATCGTTATCTGTGGTATTTTTTTTTTTAGGAATCTGGTTCAAGATTCGATGAAAAATCTGCAATATATTCGTGAATATAATCAATCGTAATAATAATTTACTTTGTTGGCAGTGTTGTCGATTCCAGCACAGAGACTGATCGAATTTCGTCTGTCTTGTTGGGCATTTTTTGTCGCACACCGGACAACCATTTGTTGGTTTGTTATCCTGTAAACAAAATACGAATGCACTGTAACAGTTCTATTTATTTGTGCATTTGCACGTAATTCCGCTTATAATTTCTCTCAAAATTTTATGTTTTTATTTCTGACACTCTTCATATCGCTCTTCATATCGCGAGAAATTTCAAGTAACTCACAAAAACAAAAATGCCGCTACAGAATTATGACTTTTCAACATGCTGTTTAAAGCACAAGTATTACAACATGTGAAGCAATGAAAATACATTTTTAACTTGACGTCTTCTATGTAGATATATTGACTATCGTCAAAATCTAATCCTGTCATTTTATTGCCATTATTTTTATAATTGATCTTATTCTATATTGACATATCTCATTTTTTTCAAATACCACGTGATCAACGAAATGTAATTTGTATGTACTTCAGAGAAGAGAAACGATAGATGTTTTTAGCAGAACATAGGAAATTCTTTTACCGTGCGAAACTATATGTAAGAAAGTAAGAGAAGAAAGACTATACTACGTCGAAGCCGAATACGAAGGTCGAAAAACACATTGCGAAAGGCTCGTATTCGATGATCAATACCGTTACCGTTTCTCGCAACGATATGCTTTTCAGAAGATACCATTCGATACTATTTCTGAGTATAAAACAGAGCGAAAATGATTAATTGATCGTCCAAATCAGTAAAAAGGAAAATTTACGTATAAATGATTTCATCGTCATAGATATTTATCATATTGTATTCGTATTATTCGATCATAAATACGCAGTCCTTGCATAGTTTTACTCACATGATGTTAAAGCGATTTGGACGCTTCAGAAAGTGTATATTGTATCATGGCTAAACATTGTATCCACCATTATGTCATTTCTAACGGTTTCTTTATAGAGTTTCTTTATAGAGTCTTTTCACGGTGCATTACAGCACTTTGCATAACGCGTTTCATTGTAAAATAAATGAAGTAATTTACTTCTTCCGCCTGAGTTCTTTTTATCTCTTAACAATTCGTGATACGAAAGATGCTGCCAAGCATGATGAGTCGCGCACGTTGTAGTACACTGGTCACAAAATTGTAACTATAAAAAATTCGTGCTATCTTTTCAAAAGAATCTGAACAATTATCGTAAGCCATTATGCTATTTTGATGTCAGTTGGATGTTGCTGATGCGAATTGTTCGTCGAATAGCGTCGAATAAAGATAGGATTCTCGGCCGATTCGAGTCTTACAAATATACTTATCGTGGCCATCGAATCTTTCTAATAATAATTTACCGTCCCTGTTTAAGTGCGTTGAGATACAAAAATCGAAGATACTCACCTTTATGAAGTGCCCTCCCTTGCCAGCTTTGGCAATGATATCCCAATCGATGGTATCGACGTAACATAACGTCGGATTCTTTTCGAATCGGACGGATCCGCGCAAAATGCTGGTTAAAGAGTGAAGACCGATTTCTTGAAGATGCATCATCTCAAATGCTACGAGGGCATAATTGATAAAGAGAGAATGACCGCGAATGACCGTTAGATTCGGAAACAAACGACCGACGGTCCTCAGTCCGCTTACCCTAGAAATACAGCAAGCATAAGTGCAAAGTTAAAATATGCGAATAACCATCGCATAGACTGTCTGCTATGCTAATGGAAAAATGTCTCCTTTAAAGCTACATTATCTACAATATTAACTCTCCCTCTGCAATTTTTGAATTTTTCTGCACAAGCAAAATTTTACTCTCAAATTTCTCCGAAATAAAAGAGGGTAGAATTCAGTTTCTTTATTGCTAAGTTATACATTTTTAAAGAAATTTCCATTTTTGTTCAGTTTCCATTTTTATTAAATAAAAGTTTTAACATTTGAGTTAAAAAGACCCAAATTGCAGACGGAGGGTTAAATGATTGGTAAATAGTTGTACCTGTATAAAATAAGGTATCCAGTGATCTCAACCAGATCGGGGAAGCTGAGATTGGCGTAGGCCGACTGCTCTGCTCGATCGATCAAGAGAATTTGTACGAAACCTTCGACCACCCGGCATCCTTCTAGTTTTGAGAATTCACTCACACTATTTCTTATGTCTATACTTTGGCACACTGTAACAGAGGAAAACCATATTGTGACGGAATTAATAACGCAACAGAGTTTCCTACTATTAACTATACTCTGGATCAATAATTGCTATCATACACGCTATCATTGACAAATTTGAAAGAAAAGACACTCGCTAGACTTGACTACTACAATCGTTTATACTGAAACGCTAAACTGCAAAATTAAGAAATTATGTTCATCGTATGTCAGTTATTTATCTGCAAGCCTTTGAATTTTAAGAATTTTTAAGCTAATTGAACATTTATTCTCATTTAACATATATACTTTTTTTGAGTTTTTTCCAACTCCATACGCACGATATTGGCAAACTTTTAATTATATATAGTACTAAACGAAATCATAGAATGGCTAATGGAAATTGTTTTGTGTTAATCCGATAAAAATCAGAATTGAAAAATCAGTGTAATGTGATTTTTGCGATTCCGAGCGTGTTCTACAAGTGCCAAGTCACGTCTGGCACGCGGCAACAGCAACGTGCAGCAGTTAAGCCGGTGCATTAAACTGCAGCTTGCTTCCTTGGTTTCGCTAATCATCGTATTGGAACAGGCGTAACGGAACGTAGTCGACGTGCTCGATTTCAACGAGAGACGCTAAAAATACTCGCCGCGCCATCAGCTGCCGTCGAAATAAACAAAAGAAGACGTCGTTCCTCCACTATTATTCGCACGAGCTATATCATTGTCAGAATCGCTTTATCAAGATCATTTCATCCTAGAGGGATAAGCCACGTATCTGCGAAACGCAAATTCTCTAAGCTTTTGCCTTTACGGAATGATTTTATAATACACGACGTCTCTTTTAGTCAATGATTATCTCGTAATATGATTTGCATGAAGAAAGAAACACTAAGATATTTTATGTTATGTGTACACGGAAAGAATTTTTTTTTATCCTGGAAAATATGGTTATATATTTTTTATCCTGGAAATATGGAAAGTATGGTAGTTGTGATATCTACAATACGTTATTTTAAAGATTTTTACCATGCACTTCAGTAAAATTGATTAAATTGATTTTATATTATATTATAATTTTATTAATAAATGAGAGAAATTTACATAAAATTCTTCGAAATACAATGTTGTCTCAGGACTATCATATTTTCAGAGTAAATTCTAACAAAGAAAAAATTCTCTCCATATAGCATCAATTTGTTTGCAGAAATATATTGCATACTATTCGAAAAATAGTAGAGAATAATAATGTTATCAGCAATGACTTTCAACACTAACGATAAGAGGAACCAAACTTATAAATTATGTTGTACTCGAGACTAATTGATGACATGTGTTACTGTCCTTCATGAATTATCTATTCATAAAATTATCTAGTCGAAGTATGACAAAAGTCACGTCTTGCCAAACTACTAGTCTAGTCATACGTTTTTTGGCAGTGCATGTTACCAAAATACATAAACAACGCACGTGTTAAAATACAGTAATCAACATTGTCGACAGGTGCACTGGCAGTATTATTACCAGACATTTGTTTTCTGTCACATTTGTCGGTTCAAGCATTGTCAAACTTCAAGCATTGTCAAGCGATAACCGTTGATGAAGCATCGGGGAAATGTCGGGGAAATGTTTATTCATCTTATTTACCGTTCTATTAATAATTTTATTCGCGCATGTATGCGTCTTTCATTTTTGAATTATGACATTGAACAAAAAAGGGGGGGAGGAGAGGAATATAAGATTTTTTTTATTAAGATATTGGTCTTAATTACATCGCGACTTCCTCCTGAATAAAAATAAAAACCTCTTTCCCAACTGCAATTCAGATTTATAATTTTCATAAATTTTCAACATAAAATTCAACATAAAATTCATGCTGATAATTATCAAGCAATTAATTATATGCGAGTCTCATAATTACTTCATGTAACATCATATACGAGAAAGCGTAATGTCTTGTCGCATCGCATCAAAGCTGTTAAAGCCAACAGCTTCGTCGATGGCGACGAAGCGAGACGAAGCGAAGCGAAGCGAGGCGAGGCGAAGCGAGGCGAAGCGATACCGTAGAAGATGCAAAGGTTTCATTCATAACGAATTGCACGAGTTGCAGTGCAGGCGTACTGGAAACGAGTATACTATTTGCGTGCGTATAATGCGTAAATAGTACAGAGCATCAAAGCGGAACAACATAGACTACAATAAACAATTTGGCGTTTTAAACAATCGAGTTAGTTAAGCTCGATTAAGAAAAAAAGCAAGAAGAAACTTTATTTTCAGCCTACTTTTAAAATTAGCGGTAAGCAAGGAAAAAAAATTTTCAAATTTTGTACCATATTAATGCGTGCATTATCTTTCATCTAATTTTAACCGCCTTGTCTTCGTACAATTACAGTTACCAATATAACGAATAATTATTATCTCACGTTGACGTACACTCTTTTGCAAATAGTAACAATTAGCGTAGCACAAATATGCAAATATAGATACGCAAAAACAAATGGATGACTGTTATGTATAATCAGATACGTTAATATATAAGGTGTTCAGCTTGTTATATATAATCAGATACGTTAATATAAGGTGCTCGCATTCATGAAAATACTTTGCGATATGCTATTCATTCGATTCTTTTCATTTTTTGCGAGCATGAAGCGAACATTGAACCAAACAATTAATTATGTAAACGAAAAGGTGCGCCTTTGGAATATTACAGGAAATTTGATCGCGTTGAGTGCAAGGCATAATTGTACATTTTTCGCTTCGAACAGCCCGGGTTCCGCTTTTTAACAAAGTTAAGAATCAGCGAAACGCTTCTTCCGCGTAAAACGCCATCGATCGTATTTCACAGCGGTAGGAATTATACGTAGAAGTATAGGGTGGGGAAGGAACGAGAGAGATACGACGCAAAATTGCAAGGTGGCAACACGTGTGTTGCGAGGTTGCACCCGGTACACGCAGCCAATGCGCGATACAAAGGAACGGTCGGGAGATTCATCGCTTCTGGGTAGCCTACATAAGAAATTGCAACGGCCGGCGCATTCCAAACACTTCGTCAAGGTTGCTTCTTAGCCATTCACCCAAAGGCCGAAGCACTTTGGATGCCCTATACATAGACAATGTATAGTGTAATGATGTGTTCGGGTCTGTGCGTGTGCACCAGCACATTCGTGTGATGCTACCCTGTGGCATTCCTCAGCCTGGTCTGCCTGCCTGATCCAGCCCAGCCTGGCCCAACTTGTACAAGACGGTATCAGGCGCCGACAATTCCATCTCGATCGATTGCTACTTTGTATTCTCAATAGAGAACCCGTGAGATCCAGACATAACGAGATCCCCTGTTCTTGACGTACGTGTCACAAGGAAGCGCGATACTTCGCGGCCAAGTACGCTATCTTGATGCCAACACTTGATGTAAAGGCGCTCTTTGTAACTTGGAGAGAGGAAATTTCAAACCATCGTGTCATCATTACGAATCCCTTATATCAATTCAATCATTAATAATGGAAATGGCAGTTCTGCCATTTCCATCATTAAATAAGTTGCATAACTTTAATTCGTAAGCGGCATAGCAAAATAAAAGTCTCAACATACATATTTCTCTTTATTTGACAATCTCTGTATATCGAATCAGAAAATTGCAATTGGATTAACAATAGCATGTTTGCCTGTTGGCAGTAAGGACCGAGAGATCCTGAAACATGCACGCGCGACGAGTCAAAGAGATTACAAACATCAACATGAGATCGTGTGGAATGTAGTTACATTATATCCAGAGTTAAACCGACTGTCCTGACTGGTACAATATATAAAATTGGATACAACAGAGGATTAGTTGAACGAAAAATCCCATGCGGTTTATTCGAATCGTCTTTTTATGAAGAGTTAATAGAGAATCAAGCTCTAATTAAACTGTTAAATTAAGATTAGAAACCCTTTGCAACGCCTACTTTAGCTCCAACGTTTAGTTAATTAATGGTTTAACGCCTAATGCAATTATTACTGTTATTGTTATTTTATTACATTGCTATTATATCTTTGACGTGTGTATGTCTCTCTCCCTCTCTCTCTCTCATCGTATTTTTTTTCTTATTCTTTTTCTCTCCTCTCTTTCCGTATATTTTTATATTTATATCATACCATAAATATTTCTTTTTAATGCTCTCTTTTTTTTTGTATATCGCTATAATTACTCTTATCGATAAATAAAGCAAAGATTAAAATTAACAAATTGAAAGAGGAGAGATATTCACATCGCACTGATCGCATTGCAACTTTAACCAACAATAAATAAATTATTACAACAATAAAACGATAAATGAATAAACCAATTAAAATAAAAAAAATAATTGAAAAAAAATTTTCTTCAATTATCTCGCAGGTTTCTTTTTATAGCGCCCAAGTTCATTATCTGTGATCAACACTTTGTTGCAAAAGTCCTCGACTAAACCGGCTATAGAAATGATGCGCAGCATGAAAGGCAAGACTGCATGGTTGGGCTGGCTCGATGTAGCGTCAAAGAAATGAACGACGCAGCAGCCAACAAAGAATCGCGAACATGTATTCAAATATATTTTATACATTTCGTACGTCGACCTGCAAGCGAGCAGACATATGAAAATTGATGATGTATCTGGATTGTAATTTCTGTGATAAATTTTATAATTACTCGAACGATAAAAGATAAAAGTATCGGTTCATACGAAATATGAAACGGTCCTGTGTCACTCTTAGACCTCTATATAGATACGTTGTTGTATGATCGATAATTCGGCCAAGGTTTCAATTGTGGAAGCATACTCCTTTACAAAAAAAAAAAAAGAGAGAGAAAGAGAGATCGACAAACTGCGTCACTTCTATATCCAATATTTTATTGCACGACCAACCATACTATACGCGAAAAACGTCCATCAATTAATCAAATACATCCCTTTTTTTAAATAAAATCGTTCTTGTTATAATCAATGTTAGTGGCGAAATAATGCGAGTAAAAATATATCGGATAATGCTGCCCTATAAATAAGCAAATAAGCTACATACGCTTATCACTTTCTCGTACTTTTGCTTCGTTAAGTTTCATCAAAAGGCGGAAGCCATCGGCTTGGCGCCACTCGAACCACATAAAGCTCGTGTCGTGTTCTGCGCTATTGTGCGACCGAGCGAATCGTGGCCGTCTTCCGCGCAAAATACGTTCATAGCTCGATCGTCTAAAAATATAGCTACGTTTTGCGCTCCCCCCCCCCCTCCCCCCCCCCCCCCCCCGTATCGTTTGAATCTCGATGAGCCTCTATGACGACGCAAAAAACGATGGCGATAAATTTATTAAACCCGTCAATGTCATATCGCGGTGATCGTATTAAAGGATGCAAAGTAAACTTATTAACACATGGCACGTCTTTACGGCGCAGACAAATGCTTCGTAAGGTACCCGAAGTATTCGTAACGCCAGGTGCAACACGCGCCGAAGGTTAACGGAACCTTCCTCCCTTTGCCTTTCAAACGCAATGCCGGAAGTCGTCGTCTAGACAACTCGCACTCTCTTTTTTTGATTCCAGCCTTCGCGATGCACATGATTGCCTAAAGACATCTTTGCATCGCGATTGAAATTTCTGCAAGCTGTGGCATTCCGGTCTTCCCTAACATCAAGAGAGGTACCTTTGCCACCACGCCTACAATTATTTTGCGGTCTCGCCACAAAATTTGGTCTGTAAAGTATGAGATATTATGAGCCTAGATTCCCATAACTTGTATAAACTATGTGACTACAGCTGAAGAGTTAACTTTGATCAAAGTCCGCCATGTCGATGCATTCTGGAGCGATTAAATATTTAGGCTGCATTGACTTTTGGCGCGTGACGTAAACCCGATTAGTTTATGTGTTACAGATTCGTTGCGGTATCTTGTGAATGTATTCATACGAATCGTCGGCCTGTTAGTCTTTTGAATGAACGGATATCATTATAAATAATGTCACCGGACGACTTCCGTCTCCACTCACCATAAAGAGGCACGCCACTTAATATTCGAGCTGACACGCCTTAATTACATCAACCTTCCCCATTCCTCCGATTCTGCACTTCCCCTAGACTATCCTTCTTATTCCTTTGCTCTCTCTTCCATGTACGATCCCAACAACTTCTTCCCTTCGTCAGTAAAGCATCTTCCATTAAGTTCACTAGATGTGAGCGTAGGGAACGATATTCATAGTTGTTCCTTTAAGGAATAAAGATTGCTTATTTATATGGATGTATCATGCATCCAAGTTAAATATAAATAAGAAATTTATCATCGAGAAACGCTATGAATATCGTTTCTAAGACAAATTTATCAAAATTACAAATGAAATTAATATTAGGTGTAGTAAAAAGAAATTCATTATTTTTGCAATTGAAATTGAATGGAAAAATAATGGATTTCTTTTTACTAATATAATAACCTAATATAATAACGAGAGACCTCGCAGATTCAGATAATTACATAATCTTTGCTGTTCTGAATTGTATTGTAAAATTTGTACTGTAAAATTTGATTATAACGTTCTAATTCAGTCCGATTCCGGAATAAAAATGTGCGGATTAATACAATCCACCAGTTGCGCATTGGGATTTTCCGGATATTCTTTTCGATTATGCAAAATGTAAATTGAACAAGGAAAAAAATGAACGGAAAATTAAAAAACCCAATTATACAGAATATAGTTATTCAGAATATGTTACAATAGATTAGATAAAGGAGATGCTTGGGAAAAAACACACGCTTGTTCGTTTTTCGTTGTGACGTACAAGTAGTGACACATATTTGCATAATTAATATAATTATGTTACGTTGCTTGTTTATCTTAATCTACGTTAGCGATCAATGTTTAACTATGTCATCGTTGGCACACGCTTTTCGTATTTATCTTATTTCAACTAAACTAGTAAAAGAGATAAATATAACGGTAACTTGACGTTTGAATTACCTTCCTAGCAACTCGATATATGCAAGAGGTTAGAGACGACTACCATATCGAGTAGACGGTGCGGAAAATTCACGAAAGTGTTTTCGATTTGATTCGACGGTGAGAGAGAGGGGGGGGGAGGGGAGGGAGGGAGAAGGAGGAAGCAGAAAAGGGAGATGACGCCGTGCAAGCTGGAACGAACGAGGGTCGAGCCATTTTTGCACATCGCATTGCATCGCATGGCAGGAATGCCATCGACTCTGTTGTTCTCACGACGAAAGTGACCTGCCTTTTTATGGCGAAGTAAAAAAAGTGCGGTCTGCCCTCTCTCTTTCTTCTCGAACCATTTTCTCTTCGTATTCTTTCATTTCCTCTATTCTCTCTTTCTCGTCCGTTCTTTCTTTCTCTTGATTGTTTTTCACTCTTCTTTTCTCCTACGATAATACCTACTATCTCTCAAGGAACATACCATCGAATTAGATCGAATTTTTTGAATTGAAATATTTCTTTCGACCAGGGAGGATTTTTTCAAGAAAAAACAGGATGAATAGACGGATCCTCTATCTATATTCAGACACAAAATAATTTACCAGCGCGGACGTATCTTGCATGAAACTTTTCAAATCGATTTCAACTGTTTTATCGTTATTTTCAGTATAACTTTGATTGTAGTAGAAAGAAAATAGTATCAGCAATGTTATGGCAATGTGCACATAGCGATAACAATGTTGAAATTCCAGTCTTCGAAAACAGCGCAATAAAAAATATTTTTCTCACATCATCATGCCACATAAGAATTGCAAGAATGTAACGTAAAATGAGTTCATTGTCCTCAGAATATGCATGCTTCGAGAAAATGGATCCAGCTTTAAGAATGCTTATTGGTACAAGTTATAAAATTTTTCGTTACAGGCTTAATAAATGTATAATCTCATTTTTAGAATTAAGAAGGTGTTGATAGCAGTTGATATTTTGATACTTTCATTGTTTATTATTATATATGTGAAATGACTAATCATTTGCGCTTCAATATTATGTGTATATTCGAAAGATATCCAAATGATAAATTCGTCTTATTATTTAAAAAAAACTTATTTGGAAAATTAATTATTAAATTATAAATTATAATTTTTATTTTATATTATCCTTTATTACATTTTCTTTTTCTTCAAATATGTATATAATAGAGCAAATTTATTTTCATCTTTATTGATACATACTCTATTAAAATCGACAAAGTATGTTAGATATTTGTGATCCCCTAAAATCTTGCCGCCCGGAGTACGTGTCTATAATGCCTACTGACAAGTCTGACGAAATGATTAATTGGTCATCATTGTACATTCAATTTTATTTGCCAATGGTAGCCATCGACATACGTCATCGGGTCCCGAAACTGACGCTATTGCCTACGTTTCTTTAGTTTCATTGCCGATTATGATTGACATCTTGAAATCTTTGGAAGACACTCCAGAACACGTAAATCATTTCGAAACATGCTATAGATATTCTATACAACCTCTGGGAACGAAATATAAGGTTTGTATAATCCGTTTTATATGTTTGTAGAGTCCGATGCATAGGTGCTTTTTCATGCTGACGCTCGCTGCTCATCTTCAGCGTCAAAATAGATCACGTGATCAAATTTGACGCTTGATATTCGTCAATTCTATCGCGTGACTTATTTTGACGTCGAAAATGAGCGTCGAGCGTCAGCATGAAAAAGCACCTATGCATCGGACTCTACAAACATATAATGTAGTAGTGTGTCTGCATCTTTGTCATTTTTTTCGCCATCCTAATTATTTAACAAAGAACTTAGATTAAGTCTATTGTTTTTTAAATTTGATTTCATATTTCTTTCGGTAGAAAAAAAACAAGAAATTTATTCATTGCGACTGATATTTAACGTTAACACGCGGAAAGACAGTTTTGAAGTATTTAAAAATTTAACTAAATATAGATCTGAAAATAATTTTATTAAATTATCAAAATAATTATGAAGAACTGATAATTAGAATATCGAATATTTTATACAGCATAGCTCATTATGCTTGAGTTTCTTACATAATTAAAAATAATTATTTTGATAAAATTATGTTCAGATATATATTTTTAGCTAAATTCTTAGATATTTCTTAGACATTTTAGCAAAATCATCCTTCTCGTAGAAATGCTTAAGGAATTAGACCGGGATAACCGTAAAAAATTAATTTTTAAGCGTGAATTGTCGAAGAAATAAAAAAGCAGACTTGTGTTTTGATACCTTCAAGTATACATTGAAGTATAAAATATACAAAATGAAAGGAAAAATAATAATCTTAACACATGAAAGATCAATTTTTTTCGCATCAGTCATTGGTGTCGATGATTTCCGCCATATTGGATCATATGAAATAAAAACAAAAAAAATATTACTGAAGTATATTGTATTCCCTAAGCATTAATCGAGCTTATTCAAAATTTATTAAAATTTGACTGAAAAAAAATTTTTTAAACTTATGGTTTGACTTTTGATATACAAATATTGTTAATTAATTTATTAGTATCTTGCAAAATAATAATGTTATT
>Ga0157364_1002560_pt1 | contig 17027 bp, 4 predicted proteins | sample AttsexASBM2_FD_111476 | JGI IMG/M metagenome (GOLD analysis project Ga0157364, IMG submission 111476) | Fungus gardens microbial communities from leaf cutter ant in Ribeirão Preto, State of São Paulo, Brazil - Atta sexdens ASBM2 | ecosystem: Host-associated > Fungi > Mycelium > Unclassified ... | reverse complement strand
TTACTAAATTTTTATATTTTACATCTAATTTTTCTATGTTTATTATAAAACAAAATGGAAAAATTAGATGTATTAAAATCTATTTAAATTTTTCTATTTTAAGAGTCATGCTTAAGAAAAGCTTGAAATTACTATTAGTAATTTATTAGTTTTGAGAAAAATCGTAAAAGAATGCGCTTTACTTTTCTATTCAAAGTGATCTTTTAGGTATAACTAATTTTGTAAAAAAATAAAAACGAATGTATGCAACTTACCGTAGGGAAGTTGAGTGACATAATTATATGGTTGATGCCATTGTGGATAATACTCTGTTTGTGCCTCGTATCCGCTAAGCATGTTGTCCGATATTATCACCGTCAGGTTCTTTTAATAATTTGTCACAACTTATACTAACTTCACAAAACGTTCACCTCGAATTCTAAACTTAAACTCGTTGTCTCTCGATCAATTATTATATATTTTAAAATTTAATTATTTTATTATGATGGGATTACTATATCTTGTTATATTTTTCAATCTTTGTGACTTGTCAACGAAAAGCTGTCGTCTAATTGTTATGTTTTATCATTTCTGTTTATTATATCTTCTTATATTTTTCAAGTGAAGATCTTTCCAACTCGAACTTCATTTGAATAGGATGAAATGTACCGCTGCGATTCAATTATTTTGTATTATTTTACACAGATTATTTTATCTTTTGATGATGGTTTTTTGCACTTGGTCTCTCGTTCCACGAAAACTCGTTGATATATATCCTATTATTTCCTTATCTTTTGTTATCAATCTGTTCCTCTTTGCAGGATACCTCTTCTTCAATTTCTGTCCGAATATTGTGTTGCGAAGCTTTCTGCGCAAACCCGACGTAAACTGAAGTCGCTATATTTGCTCTCGGTCTTGTTGTCGAAAAGCGCGATGCAGTTCCGAAGGTGCAGTCAAAGGAATACTGAGAAAACGGAATTTGGTGCGGTACCGATCTGCTGCCCCCCTTGCTAGAGATGCGTGGTCTCCCCGGTTGTTTCGTCGCTGTCGGTGGTAGTAGCCGCGAGTCCGGGTGGGTGTACCCGTAGAGACCTGTCGTGATCCGACCCCGTCAAAACGGGCGGAGCTCGGTTTGGTCTACGCCCCTGAGAGGAACCCAGGATTCAATTAGTAAATTGAAGGAGCTCGCCGTCGACGAACGGCGAAGTGGGGTATGATTTAGGGTATGACGTTCCTCGGTAAAGGCATCCTCCCTCTGCCACCGCCGCCCGCGCCGACACGATCAACGATGTATCGCCATCGTCGTCGTGCTCGTCTCTTTTTGCCAATCAACTCCAACGAACGCGAATGCTCCGACTGCCGGTTCTTTATGGTGTAATAATATTAGCCGCGAGATATCGGTGCGATATAGTGAAGCTGCGACGCAAATTAGACGACACTCGCGTGGTGCAAAGAAAAGAGAGGAAAATTCCCTTGAAAAGAAAACGAAAAATATTGTCAGATATCTTTCTACCTTGTGGTGACATCTTTTGAATTTAATAATATTCCGTAATTAAATGTTTTCTAGGAGAACCTTGATAATTAAGAGAAAGAGAGAGAGAGAGAGAGAGAGAGAGAGAGAGAGAGAGAATTTTTGTCCTACATAAAAAAAAAGCATTTTTTATTGTAGTGACAACTATATAATTTTACAAGTTTTATATATTGTACATACAATATGTCGAATTAATGTACATAGTTGAATAAACTATTTTGTGGTTATTGCAATTAAAGCTAATTACGGGAATTAATTATTATTAGTATATATAGTTATTCTTTAATATAATAAAATAAAATAATTATTCTATGTACATTAATTATATAAAATAGTTTATTCTATGTACATTAATTCGACATATAAAACTTATATTGGGCACGTTGTGGAAATCGTATCGGCTTTTAAAAAAAATCACACTACCTCACTTAAAAATTCAATTATTGTACTTACATACTTTCTTATGGGTTACTTAAGAATTACGTGATACTACAATGCTGTTGTATTACACTCGTGAAGCGCAATAGGAGTGTTGTTATTTACACAAATAAAAAATTGTGATGCTTTTTAACATAGCATTTCATAGCATTTCATAGTAAAATTACAGAAAATATAAATTAAAGCCTAATTCTTGATTATTTGTTGAATTATTTGTAGAATATTATTAAATTTAGAATATTATTAAAATTAAATTAATAGGATTAAAATTTGCTTTACGTTTTTTTTTTAGGCTAAATAAATAAAAATTTACAAAATGCTCTAGTTTCTTAAATCACACCATAATTTAACCTTCTAAATCGTACGTTATATAATATTTTTACATTTTCTACATTTTTATTTTATTTATTATTATTTAAAAATGTATATAAACCAACAAGGTGTTTATTTTGTCTTACATAGAAACTCCTTAAATTACTTCCTGAAACTATACGTGTATAATTAATAAACAATTTTTTATAGGTTTTTATTTCTATCTAATTTCCTTGAATTAACTCATATCCATTAATTTTGTATTCTTTTAGAACATTAGAATATAAACATGCAATTTTTAATTTTTTTCTGAAAGGAAAGACTGACAATATTCTGTTTTCATTTACAGTGTTCTAAAAATTTCGATTAATTGTTATGATGTTTTCATATCTATTTGTTCCTAATATGTAAATTTTGACAGGTGTTAAATATTGTTTAATAATTACGTCGGATCTTCGTGTAATAAGTCAAAAAAAAAAATGAAATGGTGTATCAACCTACTTTTACGATGACACACTTCCTTCTCCAGATGACGGAGCGACACGAACAAACATATAATAGCTGCCAGTGTATATATCGACCCTTTGAGAAAAAAAAAGCTTCCCTTCGTTTTCTCGTGTTAAAAACGAAACACCGGCAACATCCGAGGTCAAAGGGACTTTGTCGGAAAAACGGTAGCGATGAAATCTCGCGGGATTTTCCTTCATCCCTTACAACCTGTTTGCATAAATAAGTCACTTGTTTCCTTTTCATTCCACTTTTTTTAACAACAAGACAAAATTGTATGGACGATTTACGACAATTAATTTTTTTTTATTTTTTAAATACATTATTTAATAAAAAGAACACATAAAAATGAATTATTTGTTCTATCACATCACAATTTTAAGAAATTTACTGTTTGTTGAAAAAAGGGTTATTTTTAGCATTATAACTATAATATATATTCTGACGTATAAAAAATATTTTATTACAATCAAGATTAATTTTTTTGTCTGATCATAGCTGAGTAGCATTTGTACACTCAATGAATATTTGTTAGCTTTCAAAGATACTCGTTCATATCTTTTAATCATACTATAAGAAATTAAATTCAAAAACTGTTTTTTTATTGCTATTTTACAAACTATACGCGAAGTTTTTTTTTTTATTATTCATAAGATTTTAGAGTACGGTTAAGAGTGATTCAGATTTCAGAAAAGTCTTTTAAAGACAATAACATTAAAAATAATTCAATAGAAGTCGAAATATTTGTTTCGTTAAATTAAATTTATCGTTGTTCACTATAATACATTGAACATTTAAGAATATTCAATGTAATAATAGTGAATAACAGTAAATTTAATTTTAAATTTAATTTTAAATTGAACAGTTTTGTTTTTTGCTCGTAACTTTTATCCTTTTATATTTTAATTTTTAATTATTTAAGCCTCTTAATACTTTGGTTGAACATAAATAATGAACAATTATCGCAATTTTCTTATTTTTTAAAAATTACGAGATAATAGTCCGTTCTCAGAATGCGCTTTTATTAATAAATGCGCACTTTTATTTCTGAAATTCTATAATGTATATACCATAATGTAAACTTTATGCTGAATATACATTAACATCATTATAAATGCGTTTTGAATACGGACCAATATGTTTCGCGTACCTATTTCATATTTGTATAGAACGTATAAGATTGAACCAATTTATAACGAACGATTAGGAAAAGTGAATGCATTATCCGTGATAAGGACGAGCGTGTCTGGTTTTATTTCCGAGAGAAACCAGATGCTAATGTGTAATAGCCACATAATTATTTCTAGTTATCTAGTCTTAAATTAGATTTGTCAAATTTATTAAGCAGGGAATTATAATGAAAAGGTAAATATTAATTGATCTTATAAAAAATTTTTATAAAATTACACTCAATAATCTACGAATTTTCTTTTTCACAATTGATTGAATCGGATCAATGATTTTTATAAAAATAAAAAAAAAGAAATAAATACAAATCAATTCTGTGATATATTCTCGTAATATCTAATATTAAGTAAAAATTTAATTCTACATTTTATTTATTTGATTTTGTTTGTATTCTAAATTGTTTTTGATATTAACTTAATTTAATATCACTCATGAAATAAGAAAAAAACACGATATAGATATGTGTTTAAACGAGATAGATGTCAATCTTTGTCTCACATGCTGTAAATCATGCATTGTCGTCAGTGTCAGTTAACAATAAAAAAGGATTGTTACTTTTTTCCGAAAAATTCTGTCGCCCTTTCTCTGGCATTCCTCTGTAATCGATAATTCATACTCTTTCATTTTTTTCGGTCTCTCGTAGTCGATATCAGTGAAAGTGATTGGTCGAGTGGTCGGCTGCTTGTCCGTCGGCAACTGCAGCAGAAGCTTCTTGACAGAGCCAGTGGTAGTGGTTCACTGTCAAAGAGAAATGCCGCGATTAAAGAAGCACTTATAGGACAACTAATTTTTTTTCTTTGATGCCAGGCGACCGTAATTGCCTTTCTCGTGAACCATTTTTACATAAGATAGATATCTTCAAGGAGCGATAATTATCTGCCATCGTTGTATCCGGATTAATTGTTTAGTGTCGAAGTTAAAAGATATTTTTATATATTTTCATTGCAATAGTAAATATATGCGTCTGATTCTGTGTTTCGAATAAATTCAAAGTACAATTATTTATTGTATAATAAAAATTTATATAATTTTTTATATATATTTTAACATATAAAAAGATCACAGCTAGTTAACGGAAGAATATCTTGGCTGGAAAAAATCCAGAGTTTATTAAATGAAAAGAACATTATAAAGAACTAATAAGGGCAAAGTAATAAATATATAATATGCAAGTATATGTACTAATTATTATAATTATTATTATAATTTAGTTAAAGAATATATTTTTTAATTTATATATGACATCCTTCTATAATTTTATTTACATTTTAACTTACAAAATTTTAAGAAGAAAAAATTCTTATAATTTTCTTAACACAAATACTTTTTGTGTTAAGTCAATATATTTACTATTATGATATTTTATGAAATAAAATTGTTACATATAATCTAAGGCAACATTTAAAAGCTCCGTCGATTTTCAAATTTAATTATTATTAATGTAATTAGCAAAATCGAACGTAAGGATAATATCACTGATGTATCCCAAATTTTCTCCTCCTCTTGTGAGTTTTGTTTAGCCAACAGGCAACTGTTTACCAAGGATTGGGCGGACGTAGACCAATCAGAGATCCTCTTGGTGCTATTATTCGACGTGAGATGTGCGCAGGATTCGGTAGGAAGGAAGGAAGAAGCGAGTAGCGGATAACATGCGGTAATAAGGGTCTTCCTTTCGTCTGGCAACTTCTCGCGATATCTATATTAAATAATAATTGTGATAGTGTACTAGCATAGATAAGTACATGGGGATCTGGCACGTAGGGTGGATCGCTTCATCCTACTCTTCTTTCTTCCCCGGTTTTTCCTTGACTTCCGGCATCGTTCGTTTCTACTCCCTGTGATGTTTTAACATTTGCTGTCGGTTTGTAACAAATTGACATTAGGCTGGATTATTCCACCTTTCCATGCTCTTACTCTTTTGTTTATTCATATTAGATAAATTATCACATAATTCATTCGAAAGGATGACACAGAAGCATCCTTCTAGGAATCGAGATTAAAATTAATTTTATATTTATATGGGATTGTCAGGTGCATTTCTGCAACTGTGGCACTTTGAAGTAGTGCTTTTGTAGCATAAAAATAAAATCTTGATGCTTTGACGGAAAAGTGATATCTTTCGATGGTCAATATTTTTTTTATTTTTCATTTATCTTAAAGGGATGCCAAGAAATACAGGATGCAAAAGTGTAAATCTGACGTAGTATATAAATAAATTCACGTCGAATTATTTAATCACTAAACATCCAGTTTCGATTATAGTTATGGGATTTATTTCCTATTAGTTAAGTGTTCATGTACAATAAGATTCTTATTGTTTAATTAATATAATGTCATGATAATTTTTGACGTTCTTTATGTGTAAAGTCATAAATTCTGTTCGCCAATTTGCATTTCTTAGTGTAAATAATTACACACACACAACACACACGCACATGCATAAGTGCATAAATATGATCTACTATAATTACATAATTGATTTTGAGGATCTTTGTGTACGGTGCCTCAGGCGTAAAAATCGAGGGTGAGATCTACCCTTGGTATCTGTTACTCGACTCCACGAGGGTATAAAGGCGACAGAGTGCAGGAATACAGCGGTTGATGCCGGTCGCTTTTGCGATGGTGCGACGCAATCCAGAACACCTTCTAATCGCCTCTAATCGCTTCTACCCCGCTCTGTGGGAAACCACAAGACACCCGGTATGGCTATTACTCGTGAATGCACTCGAGCTCTTTTTAGTTCCACCGATAAACACTCGAAGTTTTGGTTGATCCGAATCGAATGTTATCCGGATTCCTTCTAATTTTTGAAAAAATCTTTCTATTTGATGTTTGAAAAATATATTTTTTTGACTCTCAGAATTTAATTTAAAATTTGATATAATTAATATAATAGTTTCTAATGTTTTGCAAAAGTATATTTATTACCAACATTTTCGCAATTTAATTTATTAATAAGGTTTATTTAATAAAATTTATAATTTTAATATGTATAAAAGTTTTTGATATGTAAACATTTATGACTGACTTTTACTATTTTTTTATTAAAATACACATTATATAAACGCATAATACATATACATAAAAATTTTAGTACTAAGCCATAAGAAAATTTTAATATTTTTAAAAATAATTTTTAATTTAAAGTTATATCTGTATATTATTATATAAAATCATTATATTTGAAAAATATTTAACAAGTTTTGAAGCATTTTTTGCAAATTTAAAAATTTAGGAACTGATCAATACTGTTAAATTTTATTTGCATTAATATCTTAATTGATTTACTGTTTATTAATTTCTTTATTTTTTCATTCTTTTTTTATTTTCGTAAAATGCATAACAATATGGCGAAATATATTGAAAGAGGTCTAAATGTTTAGAAGAAGAATACACAAAGGACGCGTGCCAGTCTCGTGGCGCAGGGATTTCCGGGCCTTGCATTGAACGTCGACACGTTCACTAATTATTATTTCCGTCGTTAAATAGGCCATTTCTTTCGGAAAAGAGCAGTGCGACGTAAACAAGGAGGTAAGGCCATGGTGTTCTGTGCTGTATCCTTGCACAGCTAGCAGAATTTATTTATTTTCCCATCGATGACACGTGGTTCCTCTTTCCGTTTATCTCTCTTTTTCTTTCTTAACATCGCACCTCGTATCGAATCACTAAAATTCTTCGTACTTCGAAAGAAACGAAAAAATTTATTATAATTTGTTTTATAAGAAAATGACAAGTGCTTTTCTTTAAAAAATTAAGATTACAAATTTCGATATTATAATCAGTTATTCATATAATAATTACAATATTCACACCGCATTGTCAATAATTTCAGATCTTGCAGTAAAACTTCAACATAGAGAGATTTTAATAGAATTTATTCAAGGAATTAAATTATTATTACAAAAAGAAACAACGAAAGTAACGACAGTAATTCTTCCATTCTTTGAATTTATACATTTATCTTGCATACAATCTGATAATTGCCCAAAAACATTTTCAACTTTCGTTTAGACGAAGATGACTTATTATGAGCGTGGATGATTTCGACAGAAATTAATTTCATCATATTTCATCTTGATACGGTAACATGATACAAATTCGCACCTTTGAGCAAAACTTTTTCGACTGCAAAAGGTACGGATTAAAAAATTAATTTCTTAGTGATTAGCGAAAGAATCAAACGGCGGCGAACGAGGTTTTCGATGGAAAAGGGAGAGACGAAGTGAAAAAGAGACAGAGGCGACGAAGCGAGAGCGGATAGAAAATGAGAGAGAAAGAGTGAGTGAGAGGAAAAGAGAAATCCAGAGGGGCCATGTGGCATTTCACGAGATATCAAATCATACTACGTGTACGCCATGCCGCCCCCTAAATATAGTTTATTGCGTTACCGAGTATTAATGGAGCTTCTATAGAAACGACAAAGACGGCTCCCAAACGTGAACGTAACTCTTTCGACTCAGGAAACCGAAAATAGTGATCTTCGTCTATCGCATGAGGATAATTTAAAACCTAAAGTTATTTGATAAAAACAATAAGATTGGAAAGATCGTATTTATGTTAAATACATTACTTTAAACATGAAGCGCCACGGTCTGAATGTTAAGATGTTGAACTTATATATATTCCTTTAAATGAATTAATTTCAGAAATGATAATTACGTGTCGATATGGTACGGACTTTCCACGCAATTAATCTGAAATATTAATAATCCTCCCAAATTTCCTAAATTTAATCATAAAAAACTGTAATTATCATTTCTGAAACGCAATTACCATTTCTAAAATTAATTCATTTAAATGAATGTATATAATAGTTCAACATCTTAATATTCAGACCATAATGGCACTTCATATTTAAAGTATTTGATAAAAGTTGTATAGAAGCATATAGGTAATAATTCCGCTAATTATTATCGCATCGCAGCAAATATGGCATGCAATAATTAATGTAATATTTACGTCAACATTTTCAAGTTGATATATTTTTCTTAATCAAATATAGGATTACATGACATACCGTATAAACTAAAGAGGTAGGGTTCTGATACAAATTGTAGTAGAAAATATAATATTATATATTGAAATTTTAAAGAGCAAGATATTTAGAATTGTATTCTTCCCAATATTTTCTAATTAATAATGTGGCGGCAATTAATAATAATTAAACTATTTGATTTAATTGTAAGATTTACTTCACGGAAATTATTTGAATAAGTTTTAAGGGAACAGTACTAGAAAGTATAGTAAGCGATTTTTCATTTTCCTCGTGGAGGAGACACAGAGATATTGACACAGCTATTTGTCAAAACGAAGCTAATTTGTAGTCTATAATAACGAGGGACGAAACTCTAATACTCGTTATCTAGTTTACATGCCTACATGTGCCACCTACGAAATTGTGTGGCACGAAGTGAGTTTGAATACGCTTGTGTGTAGTCCTTCATCAGCAGGCAATACTTCCTCTTATTTTTTCTAACAAAAATTGTATAAATAGTGACTTTTTGTAAATCTACTTGATATTTTTCCTGATATTTAGTTTCCTTCAAAAAATGAGAAGGTGTGATCTCGAAAAATTATAATTAAATAATGATTGCTGCTTATTGCGCGATCATAGATATTATTAGCAGCATGGTAGATTGTGGAAGAATTCCAGGTGTGCTCGTATTCGAGGCATTTTGTATGTTTTGCGCACAAATAGATGCGGCCATTTTTAACATTTGCATCGCGGTAACTTTGAAGTGATATATCATACTCATTCTTTAATAATATCTATTAAAAAATGAATACGCATCATGTGCATTGGTATGTTTTATATTCAATTTTTATTATTGCACAAGATAAAATCAAATTTATTATATTATTAAGCTACGTACTAGTAATATTTTATGTCGTTTTTACGATGTTTTGAGCCTTGAACATTTTTGTGAACTTTTTCCCCCTTCAATCTTATGCAAAAATAAAGATCAAATGCCTGTATATATTTTTTCTGATATTAAATCCTGACTGTACTATTATAGACCTAAGTGGCTTTATCTGTCTTTTTCCCAAGCTTGTGTTTACATTCGCAAAAAGTCAATTCCTGTCACGACCCGTTACCGATCCATCGTCGAATTAAAATTTAAAAAATCTCGTGCTGTTAGGTTTTTATATTTGCCAATTGAGAAGTAATTGCGACAGCAGAATAAGCGATATATAAGATATATATGAGAGAAATTAACTTTATTTTCAATAATTTTAATAAAAACTGTATTTTCTAATATAATGTGTATCTAAATAAAAACTATACTTTCTAAAACATATTAAATTTTAATTTGACTAATTTAAAATTTAACAATCCAATTCTTTGTCATTTTATAATACCTAATTAATTTCACAAAATTAAAAGAATAGTCTTGATTTGCTGTTTCGATAATTGAATCGTCATTTATTAGATTATACAAAACAATTATTTATATCGCGGCTTTAAAAAACAACGAAGATGGACATAATCGAAGAAGACACGATGAATAAAGAAATACTCAGTTCCGCCCTCGTTTCGTATTACTCGAGATCACTGTACCAGTGGGCGTCGATCACTCATATCCCTTACATGTAATTTGATATCTATATTTTTTAGCCAATATACGCAAAGTCTTCTTTGACTGAAATTTTATTCGTTTTTGTACTTCTCCATGCTCTTTACGATTTTCTGGAGAAAAGAAATTTTTTTTTATTCACATTAATAAATTATATAAATTATATAATGCGATGTGTCTTACATTCTGCGTTATCTTTCCTACTTATTTTTTTCGACGCCTTTTCGACAGTTTGCATTTGTGCATTATCACTATAAAAAAAAATTAAAAAAACATATATATTTTATATACGTATAATAATCTAAAGTATAATATTTAAAGTATAATAAATTATATAATGATAAGTCTTCCTTTATTTAATAATTTTATTTTGAGGTGTCTTTTAACTAACAACCTAGAATTTTAAATTTATTGTATTGTATATAATTATAATATTTTATTCTCTCTCTCTCTCTCTCTCTCTCTCTCTCTCTCTCTTTCTGTTATTTTGATTTAAATATTTTTTATTATATCATTTACATTAATTTGTGTAAAATATAAAATTTCTTTGCAATATTGTCTTATCCTTATTAGAAGTTTATATAAATTTTCTGGATCAGTTTAATGATAATTGCAAGTTGAAAAATTTACATCATCTTAGTAGTATATTTACTCTAATAAACAAGAAATAGAATTAAACAAAAGATTAGACAAATTTTATTATAATAAAATATTATCTTATCTAATTATTTAAAAAATTTGTTCCTTTTTCTTATAAAATACTTTAGATATTATACTTTAGATTATTATATGTATATAAAATATATATATGTTTTTTTTAATTTTTTTTTATAGTGATAATGCACAAATGTAAACCGTCGAAAAGGCGTCGAAAAAAATAAGTAGGAAAGATAACGCAGAATATAAGACATATCGCTTTCCTGGTGCGACTGGATTTTCCCTGGCGCCAATAGTATGTCCTCTTTGCCGAATCTCTCGTTCTTTCTTTTCCAGCATTTACAATTTACGAGTTCGTTCGACATTTGAACGTGCACGAGAGAAGGAAACGAGGACAATCGTTGACATAGCTAGCCGCAAAGCCTTCGTCCTCATATGCAACCACTTGAGTGTCTTTTTATAGGCACCTCTTCGTATTTCACGCTGCCATTAAGTGCCGATTTGTCCCCCTCTAACAGTCTGTGCTATCACAATTTGAAATTTTGCATGTATAAAAAACAAAATGAAAATTACGTAATTTATCATTATTTTGTATATAATATATGAAATTAAATAAATAATAATTACATAGGAAACAATTAATAATTGTTAGCAATAATATAATTTACGAAAATTATAACTGTCGTGAAAAATGCAGAAATAATTTATATAACAGAAACAAATTTTAAATAATGGTGCAATTGAGAAATGTGTACGATTCTAAAAGATTAAAAAAAAAATTAAAAATACAAAACAGCAATTACAATTGTATAAATAATAATAATTTATGACATGCTATAAAAATGAATGAATTTTATATAGAATTAATTTCATAAAAAATAAACATGAAGAATATATTTTCTTATTTTTTTCAAGATAAACAAATAAATATCTTCAAAAGAAATATTTCGTCCAAAATTCAATTGCATCAAAAATAATACTTATTCATAGAATTATTATTTTCAATGAAAATCGTGTTTTGCGTGATATACGTACAATAAAAAAAAGAACATCTTGCAAGTATTCGGGATTAGAGAAGCTTCTCCACGTGCATGCCAGATATCCTTCGCCAGGATGCGTTCTCCTTGCATCTTGTGCCGCGTGCCGAGACAGCATTTAGGAACCACAGAGGTCTCTTTGCCTCCATTGTCCTAGCGCCTCCAATTACATTTTATTGTATGGTGCGACAGCAGCGCGCGACGCGTGCTAGTTCTGCTTAACGTTGTCGCAAAGGAATATCCTTCGACACCCTCTTCTCACGGAGATCACTGAGACGCAAAATCGTCCGGGGAGGTCGGCGCCAAGTCGCCGAAGCTATAATATTTTGTCCCAGGAATGATCCAGGGTTTCGTATTTACAAGTTCCGACGGAATAGTCCCGTGTTGTCGAAATTGGAGAACGCGCGACGGAAGCGAGTTGCGACATTCATAATCTCATTCATCTCTTCCGCTTTCATTCCCTCGCATAATTTTCTCTGAACTGCTTCTTTTTTTAAGCAATCGAAGCAACGATTTTATTAACAAAATTACTAAATACTTTTGTAATCAAGTCTTCGATAAATTATTAGTACAAACACTCGATCGTACTGTCGATCGAGTGTTTGTACTAATAATTTAATTGTCACTTAAGTCAAAATTTATCTCTATAAGTACGATTTTATTATAACTACGAGATAAATCCAGAAATAAATTGAAATTTTACATAAATCATGTTTATATGTTACAGAAAAATTAAATAAATTTTTGTAATTCCTGCGTTACCGATTACATTTTATACGGAAATTATTAAGTGAGTTTAGTAACATCCGTAGTTATAGTTTTTGAAATATCTCGTTTACTCGAAGCGGTTTTAATTTACTATTGATGTAATAAAAACAATTGTATAACTTTGGTTACATTATAAGTTCGTAGCATTCAAAAGATTAGCAATAACAATCGCTGCTTACACAACCTCTTAAAATCGATTTTATAAGTTTACACCTCTTCGCTATCGAATGTAAAGTAACATCTACTATTGTTATAATATTAATATTAAAATTGTTTACCACATTTTACGTTAATTTAGTTATAACTACTGTTGTTACTAAACCTGCCGTGTAAACGTAGTCATTATTACAACTTCCATCTATTTATTAGAAACAGAAATCATAAAGTAGATCAAAACCAATCCCATTTTAGCTTAATTACGATAAATCAAGAGCACGCGCCTACATCACTAAGTACATTATCCATTGCGGAAATACAAAGCTTTCTCATTCATTTGCGCGTCTCATTGTGCATGCTAATAATGCGTGGAAAAAAAAGAGCGAATGAGGGAAAGAAGGAGTGGGAAAGAATAAGCAAATGTCCTCTTCCCTAACATCAACTGACGTAGTTACATTTTCATTGCGGAGAAACGACGGTCACGCAGATGTCGACCACTTGCTACCCCGAGGATGACGATTCGGATGAAATCTATTCCTTCTGTTCGTCGCCACGGGGTGCTACGGGGCAATGTATTTTGCTACCGTACCTTATGCCCCGTACAAGCCCCTCACATTTATGCAACACGCCGCTTATTCTTCCGCAATTACGAAATGCAATTTAGATGTGGGCGCGTCTTTCCGCCGGCAAATATGCAATCTAGACGATTGTGATCGCTTTAATTCTTTAATGAGGGTGTAAGTTCATAGCAATAAAAATATTCTTGACTGTTAAAAAAAAATTGACTAACTTCATTAGATTAATTGAATTATATTAATTAAATAGGCAGAAAGTTTAGCAGATGAATTAGTTGCACCAGACACACTAATGTATGCTGTCTGGGTACTTAATTAAAATGAAAATTTCTTAGCATTGTCAATTATCAATTAAATTAAATATATTTTAAATTATAAAAAACAAAAGAATAGTTTTAAATAAAAACGATAACAATAGTTCTGTAAGCAATAAGTGATAGTGAATCAGATTAATTAACATTTTATTTTCATTGAAGTATATATTGTATAATGTCATTGCATTTTAATATTATTAGCGTAATTTTTAAAATCGATTTTTAATTAAAAAAAATTTATTATATTTCTTCCAAGTGCAGCAATATAATATTTTACATTTATAATTTCTTGTGCATTTAAAATGAAAAGACAAAATTTTTATTATTTATTTATATATTTTCAGACAATATTTATTTATATATTTATTTATATATTTTCAGACAAAATTTTATTAATCGATACTACCTCAAGGAACTTGTGTAATTGAATTGAATTTACTAAATGTGTTGAACGTTTTCTGAAAATTCACACTTCTCTTTCCCACGGCAGCAAAATGCGTCCCTTGGGTGTCTCGTATATATTACGGCTGCACTTATGTCAATCCTTCTCCCACTAATAATGCCATCAAATTCTCACATATATGTATATATACCATAGTTGTTTCCTCAACTCTTTATTTAAATTATTTAATCACGATTTTATTCGTTGATTTCTAAGACCACTCTTAAATAGTAATTCTCTTAAATAGCATCTCCTTTCCAATAAATGTATAACAGATAAATTTCCCATCTTCTCATCTTGATTGAATCGATACCGCAATTCAATTGAGATGAATCCTGCACAGACTCTACATTGTTTTCTCGGCTTACTTTTAGGCTGTTAAGCCGCGCTCGAATCTGTTGGGACGGGTCATTCCTTCTTTCAAAGGGTACAATACGTGTAAAGGAAAAGAAATATGAGAAATAAAGTAAAGGCCTAAATAAACAACGACACAAGTTATTGCTAATGAACTTCACTTCGAAATTGTTTCATTAATCCATCGGATTTGAAAGTGCACTTATGAACAGGTCAAGACAGGTTTCACATTCAATTTGGACTTTTATTAAAACTTTTATTAAAAAATAATTAACAATTATAATTGATAATTAACTTTTTATTTAAATAGATAATGCACATATACGAAATAAACAAACAAATATATTATAGTATCCTTTTAAAATTATTACATACTCTAAGAAGCATATAATTATATCAAAATAATTTGATGGTAAAAATAAGAAATTTTTAAGAAAATCAGAGAAAAAAATATATTTATATATATAAGCTATTCCTTATTTATAATAACTCAAAATTTTTAAAAAGAATAAATCTACTTTTATTTTAAATAATCTCAAAAATTTCTTTATGAAAATCGACTGGCATAAACTCGACAAAATTATCAATGTTATAAGCTAGAAAATACTTTGATTGGCTTTATGGAATTGAAAATCCTTTTACAAGTTTAAAGTTCACACATGTCTGATGTATAATTGAAAAACATAGATTACAAGAACAGAAAATAACAAATTTCAACCTATCAGAAACCGTGTGTTATTTTGATATACACGGTGACAGATTAAAATTTGAATTGTTATTCTCTGTTTCTATTGCTTGTACTTTTTAATTAAGGCAATGCTGGAGTGACAACTGAACTTGATCAATGTTAATAGTATAGAGACAATTCGGAGATTTTTAACGTTTTTTAAGAATTGTAATGTTTTGATAATTTGGTCATTCCAGTATCCTTAATTGTATCTCAAGCATAAATAAATTTAGAAAAATAAACTTAGAAACTAGCAATTGAAGCTAACTTAGGCTATGCCTATTAGAAGCAGCAAGTTTAGAAGTGGCATTTTTAAAAAAGAATTTCTCAAAAAATAAGTATTTTTTGCGAAATTTTTTGACTAAAAAAATTGTCCTTCAATCGATTACTGAATTCGAGTCAGGGATTTACAATAGGGATCTTCTGTTGATTTCGTTCTATTATAGAGAAATCTGAGAGAGGTCATGCTGGCTTTTTTTACGCAATCATTGACATATACATAGAATAGAATAAGTAGATTTACAGCAAATTTACTATTAAGCGCGTAAAGAGCTATTTTATTCTATTGTAGTGAAATAAAATACATATAATTTTGCAACTTTTAAATATATTATAAAAATATTATTGTAATAAACTAGTAAAATATTCTTATAGAAAATTTCCTTTTTTTTGTTGCGAACATAGACTTGAACATCTCAGTTTGAAGGGTTAAATAGCGACGGCAATGATTTAAGCTTAGGAGCAGAAATTTTAATCCAACTCTAACTTAATCTTTAATGTGAAGTAAAATGCATTTTTTAACTATAATTCTCCCAATTAATACTGCAACTCACACCGATAAATCGGTTTGACTCATCAAATAATTATGTATAATATTCTCTTTAAAATATTTTCTACTATATGTAATCTATAGTGTATATTTATTAATAATAACATATCATCTCACTTTATCACAATAATCACTGTCAAAAATATAAAAAAATTGATCCCGTAAAAGATAATTTTCTTATATGTTATACAACAAATTAAAAGAACATCTATTCTATCCTTCAAAAATAGATAATTTTCAAGCTTGATGCCCCTAAAACTTAAAGTTTTTTTAAATTGATACTATAAAATGATTTGAATGTTTTTTACGCAACTATATGCAAATAAAGATCCGTCAAATCTTGAAACTTTTACGAACTTTACAAAATTCCAAGGTGTTAGTTAAAAATCGCACATGAAAACAGTTTTTGAAAGAATGAATCTTTATTTTTTAATTTGTGAGCAGTGAAAGAAAACTTTTTGCTTTATTGTTGAATAACTTGGTGAAGAAAATTATACAAGGCTCAATAAGTACGTAAATTAAAAATACAGATGCATTCTTTTAAAAGCTGTAAAATTTGTATATGATTTTTAATTTGTGCCATGGAACTTTGCAAAGTTTGTAAAAAAGTTTGAGTTTTGATGGATCTCTATTTGTAT
>Ga0157364_1002559_pt1 | contig 17027 bp, 3 predicted proteins | sample AttsexASBM2_FD_111476 | JGI IMG/M metagenome (GOLD analysis project Ga0157364, IMG submission 111476) | Fungus gardens microbial communities from leaf cutter ant in Ribeirão Preto, State of São Paulo, Brazil - Atta sexdens ASBM2 | ecosystem: Host-associated > Fungi > Mycelium > Unclassified ... | reverse complement strand
CTTTCTGGAATGTGCTGGCGCTACGGAAGAGACTCTAAGAACTACGCTGCAAGGCGTATTAAGTACCAGTGGTAAGTTAAATGTTTAAGAGAACAAAAACAAGACTTCTTAATGACATAATTAAGAAATGAAATGTGACTTTTATTGCACATATATAAAATATATTTATAATTTTATGAAGAAACACATTGTTTGAAGTGTAAATCTCAGAAATCATTGTATATACAATACTTTCGAATCATTGTATATACAATACTTTCGAATTCCGAAATAAGTATTTCAATAAAAAAATTTATAACATATAAGATTAGAACAAGATTATAACATATTTAAATTTTTGAATTATACATATTAATGTTACTGTGATTATAATAATTGTAATGATTATTTTTCTTTAGAATGTTTAAACGTGATTAAATAATATTTAATGACAAAGCTTTATCAATTAAGTACTCTGCTTAAATTTATTCGTCACATCTCATTTAATGCTCAACTATCAGTACGTATATACTTTCTTATATTTCTATGTAGTTTCAATGTAAAATTGATGCGATGGAAGAAAACCATTTTCTGTAATGCGTTCCATAAAACTAATGAAACGTGCAATCAGCCAATGCTGTCAAATTCGAAGTTTATGCTATCACGATTCAATGAAATTAATAGCCATGCTTTTTACGATCGTTTCCAGGCACGGGCACGATGGTACAATCGTTGAGTGTTTACGAGCTTGACAAAAGCATCGAAGAACTAAAAGAGGGTGCCTTCCCGCCTGGCTCACAAATCAGACATCTTCAAATATCACATTCATCTTTGCGGGAAGTAAGCGAGGGCGCTTTCACGAATTTGAAAGATAGCCTGGAATCCTTGGCACTGGTTTCCGGTCGTTTGCCCCACGTGCCTCAAAAATCATTGGCTGATCTACGAAAGCTAGCTGCCTTGGATCTTGAGACAAATTTGATACAAGATCTCTCGTCCTACTGTTTTTATGGCTTGAAGTTAATGAAGCTAACTCTGAAAGGAAATCAAATATCGAAAATTTCTGAGTACGCATTTGCGGGTCTCGAGGACAGTCTTAGTGATCTGGATTTAGCTGAAAACAAGTTGAAACTATTTCCTATGGCACCCTTGAGAAGACTCGAGAGTTTAGCTTCACTCAGGCTGGCGTGGAACGAGATATCGGAGCTGCCCGACGACGGTTACAGTCTTCTCAGCTCTCTGCTGATTCTCGATTTGAGCAGCAACAATTTCGAGAAACTGGCCGAGGACTGCTTCAGACCTTGTCCCATCCTTCACACCCTATCCCTTTACTACAACTCCATTGAGAGCATACACAAGGACGCTTTCGCATCGCTGAAGGATCTAGAGTCGATCGATTTGAGCCACAACAAAATAGTCTTCCTCGACGTGGCGACATTCAAGGGGAACGAACGTCTGCGCACGATCGAACTCAGTCATAACCATATTCACTATATCGGCGGTGTGTTCGCGCGACTACCCGAATTGAGGGAACTTTATCTGGCGGAAAACAATATCCTGGAGATCCCGGGAGATGCGTTCGCCGGCAGCGTCAGCCTCGCAGTGGTGTATCTCCAGCAAAACGCCATCCGTAGAATAGACGCCAAGGGTCTCACGAGTCTCACGCAGCTGGCGCAATTGCATCTGAGTAACAACTACATCGAGAAAGTGCCGCGGGAATTCCTGGAGCATTGCGAAAACCTCTCATCGCTTTCCCTGGATGGTAACAAGATCCGCGAGTTACAGCCGGGCACATTTCTTAAACTGCATCAATTGCGCGAGCTGCGACTGCAGGATAATCATATAACGGAAGTAAAACGTGGCGTTTTCACGCCACTTCCGGCGCTCCTCGAGTTGCATTTGCAAAACAACGCCATTACCTCTATGGAGACGGGCGCGTTGAGGACGCTGAATAGTCTCCAGCACGTTAATCTGCAGGGCAATCAGTTGACCATGCTCGGTGATGTCTTTCAGCTGTCCGCCTTGGAATCGTCTTCCGGCGGAAGCTCTTTGGTGTCTATTCAACTGGATAGCAACGGCTTGGCCGTTTTACACAATGATTCTCTGCGCGGCCAAGCGTCTGTCAGAATCATGTGGCTAGGTCACAACAAACTGACACACCTGCAAGCTCCTCTCTTCAGAGATCTCCTTTTGGTGGAACGTCTTTATCTGACGAACAATTCCATATCCAGGATCGAAGACGGCGCTTTTCAGCCGATGCAAGCTTTAAAATTTCTCGAGCTCAGCATGAATAAGCTGAGTCATGTAACAGCAAGAACATTTTCGGAGCTGCACGAGCTTGAGGAACTGTATTTACAGGACAACGGCTTGAGAAGACTCGACCCTTATGCATTAACGGCCCTTAAAAAGCTGAGAGTATTGGACCTGGCGAATAATTATCTCACCGTTTTACAAGATGGGATTTTTCAAGAAGATTTGCCAATTAAAACGTTGAATTTAAAAAACTGCTCAATAACCATAATAGAAAACGGTGCTTTTCGTGGACTCAACAATTTGTTCGATCTTAATTTAGACGACAATCTCCTCACAGCGACAGCACTGCTGCGTCTGCACGTCCCCGGTCTTCGAACACTCGCAGCGTCCGGCAACAATTTCAGTCAGATCACGGAGCACTGTTTCAATGGATTGCCGTCTCTGCAAGAGCTATTCCTGGACAGCTCGCAAATAAGTCAATTGCCGGAGACCATCTTCGTGTTGAATCGAAATCTGGCACGTTTACATCTGAACCATAATCATCTGCGTGCTCTGCCGCCAGGTATTTTCGACAGATTACTATCACTGCGGGAGATACATCTGAATCATAATCGATTTCAGGATATTCCATACTCGGCTCTCGCGAGCGCCCTCAATCTCGAGATTCTCACATTATCAACCAACGAAATTCTCAATGTCGACGTGGCCAGTTTCGCCAGCTTGAAGCATCTGAGAGAGTTGGATTTGAGCCACAATAAGATTGAAACGATGTCTGGTTTCGCGATGGCTAATCTATCGCGTTTGATATCCGTAGATCTCAGCCACAACAATTTGAACGCTCTACCGGCGAACTTCTTCGCGCATTCGTCCTTGTTGCGCAGAGTGGACTTGTCAGAAAATAAATTCCGACAGATACCCGCGGTGGCTCTCTCGGGTCAGAATCTTCCCGGTCTAACCTGGTTAAATCTTACGCGAAATCCTCTAAACAGAATTCATGATCTGCCATCGGAGGCGATGTATCCTATTCTTCAGGAAGTACATATATCCGGCACCAATCTGAGCATAGTGACTTCGCAAGATTTCGAGGCTTTTCCCGCGTTGTTGCATCTTTATCTGAGTCAGAATTGCATCTTGCGAGTATCACCAGGTGCATTTCGCAGCCTTCCGAATTTGCTCACTCTTCATCTCGGCATGAATAGCTTGGAAATCTTACCGAAAGAACGGCTCCAGGGCATGGAGCATTTACGGATACTCAATTTAACGCATAACCGTCTAAAAGAGCTGGAAGAATTCCCGGAGGATCTCAAGTCTCTTCAAATACTGGACCTGTCTTACAATCAGATCGGCATTGTCGGCAAAGTGACGTTCAAGAATTTAATTAGCCTAGTGGAGCTGCATCTTTATGGTAACTGGATAAACGCCATTTCCAGCGAGGCATTTAGACCCTTGAAGAAGTTACGTCTACTTGACTTGAGTAGGAATTACTTGGAGAACTTGCCGCTGAACGCTTTCCGACCACTCGAAACGCAAATAAGGAGCTTGCGGGCTGAAGGTGAGCTACTTAAACACGCCTACTATTTGTAATTAATTTCACACTCGCACGTGCTTACTTACTCTTTCTTGAGAACAACGACTGCACGTGAAAGAAAACGATATACGAGAGTTTGCTTTCGTCTATATCACAGAGGGTTACCGATTTGAACAAAGTTACTACTACTTGAAAATCAATCATATCGCCGGTCACGTATCGCCATATCTCGAATCAATATTCAACATTGAAACAATCAAACAAGTCTCGTAACTCGTTTCCTTCAGCGAAATGAATTTGAGTTTCTCACAACGTCTTAATATATCTTGAGAGCTTATTTAAAATGTATTACGGGCTATATATTCCTTTTATTACAAAATGTATAAAAAGATCCGAGATAGCATGTATTAATCTCTATACGGCAATAAAATACCATCCCGTTAATCCGTTTATTCATGAATCACATAGATATGTTTTATGCTAATTGGAAAGTATTGAACCGGAATTATAAAATTTAATTATTGTTAATGTATGAAGTCTGTAATTAATTTTAGTCAATTACAATGCGCGAGAGAATAAATGAGATTTACATTTATTATAATACTTTCATTTATTATACGTGATTTTTTAATTATGTATTTGAATTAAATTTCCAATAAATAGCTGGAGAAAATGAATAAAGTCTCATTGTAGTTAAAAACAACCAAAATACAAATTATTCAAAAATTTCTTTTCGTGTGAAACTTTTATAAATTTAAACTTTTATATTTTTGCACTGGATAAATTAATTTTAATTATAATTCAAATTTACATTATTTAAGCATTTTTAATATAAATAATAAAATTATTTAATTTAATATTCAAATACTTAATATTATACTTAATATTGGAAAATTATCATTTTTGTAATATTAATTATTATATTTTTTATTAATATATTGTTGATCGAGACACAAAAAAATTATTAAAAAAAAAAAGCTGAAAAATAAATACACAAATGCTATAATGAAAACTTTATTAATTTTGAAATCTGTAATAACTTCGCACGATATATTTATGCTTTCCTAAACACGAGTGAACTCGTTACCCGATAATAACGTTCGAGCAACAAAAGACATATCAGTTTTGAAAGCATGAATATAAATCATCACAAAGTTGTTAAAGCTCTTAAAATTAATAAAGTTTTTATTATAGAATTAGTGATTTATTTTTTATTTTTTGCCGCAACTTATTTTTTTCTGATTTTTCATATTATAAATATATTATTTATTTTTTTCTGATTTTTCATATTATAAATATATTATAATTTTCATTTAATCGAATTAGTTTATGTGCAAAGTGGCTGCTAGCCACAAACATCAGTTCTTGCATAAAACGCTTGATCAATAACATGTTAATTAATAGTCTTGATATAAAAACATTTTTATAAAATTATATGATGAAATTTTGCATAATATTTTTGATCTGCAATATTGACTTTTTATAAAATGATACTGATAATTGTTTACGCGCAATAATTGTTTAAATAATATTTCGATAAAACGATGTTTTCAAAATTAAATTTAGAAAGAAAATATGTGATAATAAATTATATAATAATTGAGAAAAATATGTCAATTATATCATATTTATAAAATATTTAGAAATATAAATTGTACACGAAGGAATCAAATTAATATACAATACATCCATATACAATATATAAATATATATATATATAAATATATATATACTCATAAAAATGCACAATTAGCGCAATTATTTTAAATTCTTAAATTACAATATAGAAATATTATAATAAAATATTATACATTTAAGATAGATAAATTTTACGTATCCTATATAAATAAAGAATCAAAAATAGATTTTGGAATGCGTATTAATTAATCTTTCAGAAGTGTTTGTTGAGCATTTCAAAATAATCGAGTAACATGAATGCTTACTTTAATATATTGCTGGTGTCTCGTTTGTTATGTTCTTGAAAGAAAGTAAATTATAAAATATTTACATTTCAAATTAAATTTGTCTAATTTTTAACGATTTTATCTGACGTTGTGTGATTATTGTGGCGAACCTTATCACAATATTAAAAAATGTTGGTCAATTCATGATGCCATTATTGTGGAATTTTCTACAATTTGCATATTAGAGAAAATATTTTAATATTCATTATTCTTCGAAATTCGAATTTAGTTTTTAAATCAATCTAGATGAATAGAATATCGCGAACAATAGCCAATTTTGTCTCATTGACAGAGAATCCGTTACACTGCGGTTGCGAGTCACAAGAATTGTGGGAATGGTTGAGAGATCATCAGAAATTGGTGAGTGGAGTCGGTGGTGGTCGTAGCCGTGGAAGAAATGGTGTTGGAGTCGGTGACGTCGAGGGCGGTTTGTTAAGATGCGAGCAACCACCCGAGCTCCGTGGTCTCGTCTTCCTCGATCTTGACCCCCACGCTTTCTGTTCCGCTCCGCTGGTCCTGAAACTCGCAATTCAAGACATTCAGCCTTTCTCCGTTCTAGTATCGTGGCAAAGCAGGAATCATTCCGGGCTTCATGGATACCAAGTGGCATACCACGCCTTGGACAACGTCGACGAAGTAAGAGTTTTTTTTTATTATTATGCGAGGAAAATCGTAATCTTACGCTACGTTGAATAAGTGAATAGAAAGGAAACATTAAATTAAAAAAAATAACTATACATTATTAATTTATAAGTAGAATATGTCTCCATTAAATTATATATATTATATATATTAATTATATATATTATATATATAATTATATATATAATTATATATATTAAGTGAAATTGTTTTTATTATTATATTATTAATTTTAAATATATAAAAACTTTAAAAGTATTGTAATAATATAACTTTAAATTATATTTCAAATTATATATATAATTTTAAAAAATTATTAATTCCTGTAGCTCGTCTCAAAATTCGTAATGTTTATTTATAATGTTCCCTTATATTATATTACATTATTATACTTATATTTTAAATTTCCTTACATAATGTAGCACGTTGTAAGAAAATATATATATTAAAAAATTTATATTAAAAATTTATGCATATAATTTATTATATACAGACTAAAAATATGCTGCATTATTTCTTCGAACGTTATTTCTTTACTTGACGCAAAAGTAAGAAGCCCGCGCATATTGATTGCGAAATGTTTCCGCCGGGTTTCAGGTTCGAGGTAAGCTGCTCGATCCAAAAGCACGTTCGGTGAGATTGACGAAGTTGGCGTCTGACACGCGCTACCTGATCTGCGTACTTGGTTTGGGCAGCTGGGGCACGCCGATCCCGGAGGATATCGGTTCTTGGCAGTGGAACGCCTCACATGATGACGTGATCGAGGGATCTTCGTTGCCCGTAATGGTGAACTCGCTTACGAGCCGGTGTACCGAAGTCAGAACTTTGGACGCGCCCGATTCGATAGTGGGTGACGGTACAGTGAGCGACAGGGGCAGTTTGGCAAATATCCTTACGAGACGGCTAGGTCTGATCGTGGGCAGCTGCATGGGTTTCGTGGTCTTCGTGGTGCTGATCTCCGTTCTAGGTTACATGAAAATGAAGAAGCAGAGAGCGACGATCAAACGAGATCAACCCATGTCTTCAAATCCACCGGAATACATGTCCTACAGACATTTCTCGTTACAGAGCGGCGATAGAGCAGAGAATACGTGTCCGAGTTTTATCAGTAATATCGGGCCTCCGCCCCTCAGCTCGTAGCAAAAGGTGAAAGAGTCTCGTAAAGAGACCATTGACATCGAGATGAAAACCGTGTCGACTTGCACCAGTATCTACAGCTAATAATCGCGCTGCACAACAAGGAGACGACGATGCGTCGCGTTAACGACACTTTCGGTATCGTTGGAAAAAGTGATGAAGATGCAGGGGTGTAGTATCGAGTCTTCGAACTTTTAACACGCGTTTCAAATAATCGAATAAGAAATCGTGTCTATTATATCGATCGTGGAATGGTGATTTATGACGATTGTGGTTTTATTCCAATCGTCACGAGACATAATTTCTTTTACTTCGCGTAACCCACGAGACAAATGCTATTCGACTAATATAGCAAAATAATCAAAACAATACGGCAATCGGTAAACTTATTCAATCGACAGCATTTTGACGCAAAAGAATTTTTATATCATATATCGTCGAACGTGACTGCAACGTCAATGTTTTCACGATTAAATTTACATATTTATTTGTGTACGAAAGAAGGAATTCAAAATAGTAAAGTGCCAAAAATATGTGTTTCCTACGTACAAATCTCTCACTCGCGATTGTTATAAACAAGTTCTGCTGTGAGAAGAGAAGAACGTTCTCAAGTGACTTAATCTCATCACGTCATCAGCAAGAAAGCAAACGTCAGTATGCACGACTTTAGCACGTCATGGCTTTCGAAATCCGTGCCAAAAGACTGAGAAATATTCTCGCCTGAAATTTAAGGACTGCCTGCGAGAAAATCAAATGTATGCGATAAAATTAGCATTTTGACAGGAAATTTTATCGAAGCGAATTACTCTTTACGATTTCTCTTCTTTTTTACGATGTACACCATAAGGAAAAACCGCCGACTGTTATCGACGTTATATTTCCACTGCTTTACGAAACGAGCAACCGAGCAACGATGTATTGATCCTTTCTCACTCACGAAACTTCGAATCTCTCATACGAAGACTGATTTTTTACGCCGTTTAAAATTTCTTTCATAATTCCGAGACTCTTCTGCGTATCATACACTTGGCGCGACACATTTTTGTAAATATGTAACGTGAAACATCGCGACATAATGATGTCCATGCAGTGTATCCGTGAAATTCATCTTTATAGTGCTGCGCAAGCAATATTACACTTATTCGTATTGATAGTTTCTAATGATCAGCACTAACGTAATTAAGAAGAAACGCGATCCTCGATGAAAGTCATCGGCATCATCGTCTTTAAAACATCACGATTTTACAAACAAAGAAAGATTTTACAAACAATCGTGATCTAGCTTCTTCGATTTTGATAATATCACGTTACGAAGCAAACACACCTCGTAACATTCGAACAAACACATTCAAACTCTTGAATTATAAAAGAGTATGTGTGATTCCTGCCAAAAAAAAGAAAAGAAGAAATAATTGATTCCAAGTTGCCAAATGTTAATTGTGTATCGAATATCGTGAAAAAATCGGTTTATTGTATATAGATAGAAGATATGTATACACTTAGCATTCTTTATTATAGCCTAGGTTTTCGGTTAATAAAAATACCCCACAAAGCTGTAGATTGATTATGTCAGTTATTATTATAACTTCCTCAATCCTTATTAACAAATTAATTATTAACAATTAATTTTTATCTTAGTTTCTTTATTATTATTTTGAGAAAAAATGTTTGATATTCGTAACTATAACCGCATGATAAAATAATTATGATTAAGAGTTCCATTTTTGTAGTTATCACTGCTATAATAATATTAGTAATAATAATTATGCCATTTTTTTCTATCGGTATCTACGAAACGATAAATCTACACAAAATACAAATTCTCAAAAAAAGTATATCAGCCGTAACAAAAGAAATAAGAATACTTAATCCACACTACGGCTTTTACAATAGTCATCTGTGATTTTATATAAATTGATTTTATTACAACTCGAATTATTTATTTGCTTTATATCACGATTGCGCATGAAACATCTCGTTTAAGATTTACAGCCACAATTCCAGCCAAATGGAATTTCCTAGCGTATCTCCGGCGATCCGTTAAGTCATCTCACACGACTAATTAATTAATTATAATGGCAGCTTAAACCGGACAGCTTAGAACGCGTCTGTGGTTCGCATAGATTTCGTAATTAACTCGGGAGTATCCCTGAGCGTCAATCAGTTCCGATCTGATACGTCGAAGGAGAAGCTATAGCTGCTGAAGATACATCTTCTAATAATATATGCTTTGATGCAAGTCCGTTTTATGACTGCGCATATCTTTATAGTATTACAGATGAATGGTATCGCGTGATCTCATGCGGCAGGTAAGTGAATAATAAAAGAAAATCTTAAAGCTTACTTAGAGATTTCTCATTTTATCATTTATCATTTTTATAGATGTATAGAGGTACATTTTAGAAAACTTTTTCATCTATTATTAATTTTCCTGCAATCTCTTACATATATGTGACAGTCTTTAAATTAATATTATATATAAATATATCCATCTTATATAAATTATTCTTTGTTTTCGTGAATGTATGTATATTAAATATTTCTCTTGTTCCTCCTCGTATATAAAGCAATGAAATATTGTTATTTTTTCTGTATAAAATATTATATTACTTCTTTTACTTCAAAAGGCACAACTCAAAAAGCTTCTCAAAAAAAAGGGAGAAAAATTGCTTTATTAATTAAAATATGTCAATTTATATCATATCCTCTATATATATCAATTATCAAACAAATATGAAGAAATATAAGCAAGATTGAAAATGTAAAAATTCAAATACTTCAAGTAATCTTCTTCCTTCTCCGTCCATAATCCTCCGAAAGGATGTGGTGACTTTTATCATATGTCTATGATATGCACGCTAAATGTATACAATCATAAGAGATCTACAGTTTAATGTTGATTCCGAATGACGATTTTGTTTATTATAGAAGTGCACATGGCAAAGATATTCTCGGTGATTTGCCATTGCCTGCCAAGAAAAGTTACGAGTATATGAAAATTTTTCGGTTTTTTTTCTGAAATTGATCCCAGGATCTCTCATAGCAGTCTCGTACGCTGCCTGCTACGCCACGCTCGCATTCACTTCAAGTAATAAAATATCAAAATTTTTAATAATCATAAAATATTGTTAGAGCAAGAAAGATTAATTTTAAATTAAATTAATTTTGTTCTAATACATATAATGTTAATAAATAATTTAATAAACTGAGAGAAACAAAAGAATTAATAAATCATATGTTATAATAAGTTCTTATATACGTATGTTTGATAAATTATTGATAGATTAAATAAATAAAACTTATTTTTTAACATAATCTTTCTAATTAAAATACATTTACTTTAATTTACGTTATAATCCAACAAATTTACATATACCAACTTTTGAATAAATACAAATACAATATCTAAAGCATAATCGTTATTTCTAAAAATTTATCAACTAGAAGAGAACCGTGTAATTTTTATCTCATAATAATTTTGAACAGAATTATAAGAGATATATAAAAAGTATTAGAAACTGCACGGATCTCGAGAGATTAATTAAGCATATATATAACCGTATCTGAACTGCTGTCACGTCCACAACGTCGACGTCCCTCGAGAGGGAATTAAAGTAGCAGTTTGAAATAAGATCACTACTGAGTAAATTTAATGAGAATATACATTAAGAAAAAATGCGATAAAAAAGATCAATGTGATACATCGAGAAATGCTGAGACAAAATGAATAACGCAATTATCACACTAATTATAATTCCATGGGTTTCGTTTAACCAATACATATTGTTAATTTACTCAGTACATAACAGCCGTAAATGTATATCGCGATTATCCAGAATTTTCGTTTATTTTATAATTATATTCCGCAATCTTATAAATGAGTTCAGTACGTTTTTATGCTGGCATAAAATTCATTCGCGCTATTTTATGAAAGTAATATTCAAACTATAGCCAGACCTTCGTAGTGAAGAAACTTTCTTTTTCTTTCACTTTTTTTCTCTCCTTCTCCCGTTCTCTCTTTAGTGAAAAGTATATGAGATAATGGCTAGCATAATTAACAAAAACATGCACAATAAAATTCTTTTTTTAGAAAAAAGTGCAAGAAGACAGTGCAGTAGTGGACATAATTAAAAAAAAATACATACGTTAATATTAAAAAGTAGATAAATCATTTTTATAATTATTTATCAAGCTGCTCTCATTTAATCGAAAATACATTAATTACCTCTTCGCGTCATTATTCATTTGTTACATGCTTGTCGCTGATTATATTCGCAGCTTATCAGTCTTACAAAATATTCCACTGTAAACTTGATTTTACAATAAATCAAACAAATAATTCACATCTATCAATAAAATAGTTATCTTTTTGTACTTCTTATTACTTTATAAAGAAATGAGAGGAGATATAAATAGTATATACAACGTGATTTATAATTTCAAAATGAAGAAGAAATAGTAGTGGTAAAAATATAATATAGCGATGACGCGATTTGTTAAAAAATAACTGATATTATTCTAGGTAGCACAGCTGTATTTTTCAAATGTTAAAAAAATAACGGTTTAAACGAGCTATTATAAAATATCCACCATACGTAACAAGCCATATATCACCACTCTTCTCCCTTTTCTTTCACTCGACCTTGCATGGAGTTCGCAGACGAGTACTTTATTTGCAACGCGCAATATCTTTCAGTCTTTCCTCACGAGCGCTCACTCGATGAAAATCGCACGATTGCGAATACATTTCATTATTTAACTGCGTAATTAATTATTCAGAGCGATATTTTAAATTTTCCATAAAAATAGAGGCAGAAGTGACAAATATGTGAATCAAGATTTTTCGTACACCAAATCAAATTAAATCGCGATTTTAATCTTTTTGTTTAACTCGTGTTCAAATCAAATCATTGACACATAACTTTTAATTAATAACATAATTATTGTATTAATACATAATTATTATAACATAATTAAATTGAATTTTTATTACAGACAATATAATAAAATTATATGTAAAAAAAATAATATTGATTATGTTGTACTGTTTTACTTATTAACGGAAAATACAATTTTATATAAAATATCGATATATGTGATTCTATATTCAAATCTCTTAGATTGAAAATTTTTGAATAGTTCGGATTCAAATCATAAGATTCAAATCCAAAGAATCAATTCTAATCTTGATTTTATTCGATTTAGCATTCGATTAGTTCGCACATCTCTAACGTGAGAAGCTTAATTACTTGAAATCTTTGAAATAATCGGAAGAACTATGTGTTGAAATAGACGGATAACACTGAAGTCTGGAACAAGCATACCACCAGCGCAAAAATATCCGACACGTTAATGAACCAAGACGTCAGTTTGCAACGGAACAGTGGTGTTTTGCTTTCGAAGCATATCCCCACATGACAAACAGCCATGGTCGAGGGTTCTTCTACCTGAACGGTAACTCTCTCCGAACGGCGCACATATTGTTAATCTTTCGCTGTGCACACCAACGGAACCAACGGGCGTTGCAGTTTCCAAGTGCAACTATTAATAAGGAGCGCTGCGCGCTGTTAGACCGTAAACTATACCGCTGGTAGCTGGGATGGCACGGATCCGGTACGAACATCATGACGCCGAGGCTAGCATAGCCCCGTGCACCTCACACACCGGGAAAACTTGGGTGCGGGAGCAATTGTATTAGAGTTGTCTATACACCCACCGCTCGCGAATCCGCGTTGCACGTTCCATTGTATATGTACAAGTGGATAATACGCTCAAGCAAGGCGGCTCCCTTGTAATGGGAAGACGCAATTGCGAGCCGAGAAATTATGCATGCGATGAAAATCCAGTGTTTTCGCTCCTCGCAATCTTCATAGCACGTTTGCCTTGTCCTCGATCCTGTGCCACTACGCTACTTTTACTTAGTAATCTTGACACAATACATGTCGGATGGACACATACATCTTTGCAATGATTCTTGTAACGTCGATTGACGGTTGAATGGGACAGACACGTGATAGTGCATTACGCTAAAAGAGCGTCACATTTCATTTGAAACGCCGACGAGTCCTTTCGGATAATCTCGCGAGGATCGAATTATAAACTCTAACAAGAGAAGAGCCAGAAATGGAAGTGCGCTTTTTAAATGCAATTTATATCAGAAAATAGTTCCTTATAGTCATATTCAGAATTCCAATATATAAATTCACCTCTTAGTTTTTTAAAAAATTAATAAATATAAAAATATTGAAGTTATTATATATATTGATTAATTATATGCTTGGCAAGAGAGAGAGAGAGAGAGAGAGAGAATGACAGATTTCAGAGAAAAGAGACAAAAATTAAGTATTACAATGTTCTATGAGTCATTTTCAATTGACTTTTTTCCGATATATAGAATGATATAAATACATTTCGAATTAACACTTTGTAATGACTCCATTTGAAGTCATCTCTTTTCATTTTATCAACTGCTCGTTCGAGTTTTATAAAATTTAATCTATGAAATAAATTTGAATCTGAGATCAAAAATAAAAAATTTATAATGGTGAATATGATGGGATAAATTTAAAATAATCTGATTTCATAAAACTCTATTTTAAGGTAATTTTGAATTGCGAAGTAACATCAAATTTCCAGTTTCCTTTATTTGAAGCTCATCATTGCTACATAAATAGTTAGTATTGATTTCCAAATCCATTTTCATTCTGATTATGAACTTTGATTATGAACCCTGTGACATTAGATCTCTCTTATTGGAGGTTACTATCCTTTTGAAATTCGATATTTCCAGACTGAAACTATTGAAACTCAGTGATATCAAAAACCTCCTAAAACCGAGTTTTACGATAATCAGATTATTTTTTGAAATTGAAATTTTAGAACTATGAAGTCAAAATTAAATTCAACAAACCCTGGAAATTATTAGAAAACAGTATCTTCTTTAAATTTCTTTGTTAGAAAGCTCTCGTCATCAAAAAATTAATGCGTTTTTATCACTACCTCGACAATGCATGCAGAAGATAGCAACATTGTACTCGGGTTCACATTATCCGAACTGTATTTATATCGTCTATATATCGGATAAAAATCGATTAGTTCTGAAATTCTGTAATACACTTTTTTCTTCTTTTTCCTAAGATCTATTATCGTACTAAATGAATAATCGATAGGATGACATCAAAATTCACAACAATAAATGCCAGTAAGAACCTATACTGGATATTTTATTTACAGTACTTTATAAATTTTATTAGACATACATTAAAAGATAATAATCTAAACATTTCAATCTATAATTTTTTATCATCTTATCATTACATTTATTATTTTTTATAAAAAAAAATTAACAGGTGTCTAAAGCTAGGATATGAGAGATACCAAGAACTATCTTTTGCTACAAATAGCGTTTTAAAAGCGCGCCTCTAGTGCTTCTCTTGTAGAAAAATATCATGATGTTTTATCAAATTTAAAATTATATATATATATATAGATAGCCACGCGCAGACGTATTTATGGTATCTTCTTTCAGAGGAAAAAAAATGATAGATCGCACGAGTTAGCGTTTATAACGGTACAATAGTCGATACTATATAGCTTCGTATAAAACTGCCATTTCGGGCCGTGTGACGTCAAACATTTATCAAGTAACCAATTCACTACGACGTGTAAGTGTACGCCATTCCACTGTGCGATATCTAGAGGAGAGAAATAACTATCTATGGGTGCACAATCTGCTCGCGACAGCCTACAGCACGAGGGAGCTATATTTATTGAGATAAACGCGATGGATTGTACAGGTTCATAGAGTGCCGCATTATCGCTGGATTAGTATACGTCTGACGGCGTCAAAAAGCGATATCGATGGAACATTCACCAATACTATCGTTTTGAATTCACACTTGCATTACGTACGGCAGCGACATTAATTGCATTGAAAATAGCTGCCATATTGTCGGATGCGAAAAATATTACGATACTTCCATTAAAATTTTATACACTCAAAAAAGTGATCTTGCAGTTATAGCGAAAATTATCTAAATACGAAAAATAGTTAAAATAAATAAATTTCTAGCAAGTACTACTGATATTAAATATATATTACATCTAATCATATAGAGATAAAATTTAGATTTATGTTATAAATTCTATGCGTATAATACATAATTTTCTATCAGATACAAAAAACAGTTATAATTCTAGCTGGAGCAGTAAAATATTTTTTTGCGAGTACATATTCAGTCTTTGTACTGCTAAATATTATAGGAATTTAAATCAAATTTAAACCAATTTCTTAAAACTAAATAGCATTTTATTATTTTTAATTTCCAAGTACATATCAAAATGTATTACTTCAATACAAAGCAATGGTAAAAATACAATCACATCATTTTTGCTACTGAATTCTTTATTGTTAGTTTTAAAATAAACAGCATTTATAGTAACATGTGCACTTAATAGATTATAAACTAGTTTGAACTTAGTTTTTAGCAAATTAATAAATTTCTTAAATTAAATTGTTTAACTCCATTTTTCAGTTAAATTAATTAAATATATTGAACAGTAACCTAGAAAAATAACTCGAATTATATATAATTTGTTATTATAAATAATATGTGTCGAGTATTTGAACTTTTTTAACTTTAATTAATAATTAAGATATTAAATTTAATTTCTTTTTAATAGCAATTACCATTATAATTATAATCGCAATCGATATAAATTTAATTTTACGCTAAATAAAGAAAATAATATTGAACGCATCAACAGAAAGCATCATCTTATTATTTCTTAAAAAGGCGAAGGAAAGAAACGTTTACAACAATATGTAACTGGTATATAAAAGTTACGTGCATAATGAACAAACTTTTGGCGCACGTAGCGTAATTAAAGAAAGAGTTTTTGCATGTGCATAATATATATCTGTCGGCTAACCGCATAGCGTATGTATACCAAGAGAATGCAACCGCAACTGTATAAATTAATTAATAAGATCCTGTTTTTTTTTCCGTGCAATATGCGTCCCATTCATTGCGTGAAAAGAAGATATCCCAGATGCAGTTTAATTACCGTAACTAACGTACCTATACACTTCGTTGCTTAATTTTCTACACTTACGACTAAACTCCACGCAATTCAAATGGCTGCAAATTACATTTCTTGGAATATTTTCCATCGAGCGTAAAATGAAATATTCGAAATTTGTGTCTGTTGTTAACAGAGCAGCTTATCTCGCGCGTCTTACATTATTAATAAAGTCAATAAAAACGATAAAATCTTAATAATTAAAAATATTTATTACGATAGTAATGATTTTAATCAAACAACACTATCTGTTAAATTCAAAATTAGATTTCTTTAGGACACCCTACGTAGGAGCCCGAAAAATTAACAATTTGGAGACAATTAAAATTATCAGAAATTTGTTAATATTTTAGAAAAAGTAATATATGTGTGTGTGTGTGTGCGTGCGTGCGTGCGTGCGTGCGTGCGTGCGTGTGTGTGTGTGTGTGCGTGCGTGCGTGTGTGTG